>ENA-OQRB01000757-OQRB01000757.1-human-gut-metagenome-genome-assembly--contig:-NODE-757-length-21599-cov-8.246380_pt1 | contig 21599 bp, 15 predicted proteins | sample MGYA00243235_ERZ505100 | MGnify/ENA primary metagenome ERZ505100 (study PRJEB26097, sample SAMN02712145) | human gut metagenome | biome: Gut microbiome | host: Homo sapiens | place: Denmark: Copenhagen...
ACACCGGAAATAATAAAAGTAGCTGTATAGCTCTAAAGAGCAAACAGTAGTGGTGCCATGGATGCACCCTGAAAAAAGGCGGTATCCCGCCTTAATTCAGATGCTCTGGTAACTCAGTTACCGAGTAATTCACACACACTCTAAAAGGAGAGAAAGACGAATGAAAAAAGTAGATGCGAGAGGTTTATCCTGTCCGGAACCAGTGATCCGCGCAAAGAATGCAATGGAATCCGGAGACAAAGAATATGAGATCCTGGTTGATAACGTAGTTGCAAAAGAGAATGTATCCAGATTTGCAACACATCAGGGATATCAGGTACAGGCAACAGAGCAGGGAGATGATATCCTGCTGAAACTTACAAAATGATCACATATATAGCAACCTTCTATTCCCATTATGGAGCTATTCAGTTTCGAAGAAACTGCCAGGCAATGAATCTGAGTGCAGAAGTCATGCCTGTCCCAAGAGATTTAAGCTCCTCCTGCGGAACCTGTGTGAGATTTCATACAGAAGCGGACTTCCCGGAGAAAACAGAGGAAGTCGAGCAGATCGTCAGAGTAGAACCGCAGGGCTATGTGAGGATTTATCATGCGGATGAAGAATAAGGTTACTGTGAACGGAGTGAACAGTAACAGAATAAGAGAACCCTTCTGTGGACAATTTGTCGGCAGAAGGGTTCTTGTTTTAGAGGAGAAGGTAATGCTTATGGAGTATAAAAAGTGCTTGCCAGTACATATTCTCCTGCTCTGTGGCTTTTACGATATTATGACCTGAAAGACATTTCAACAACTTTTCCATTGGTTACCTTAATGCACAAACCTAACCCGTTCATGCTTCTCATGGTAGACATGAAAGAGGATTTTGAGCAGTATCTGTTGGGACCGTCACCTCCGGAAAAATAGTATTTGGTTTTGGATGTAAGTTTAAATTTATGTTTTCCGTATTTTACATATGCTTTTTTGTTTTTGCTGTTTAAAACTCCGTTTTTGGAAGTGTTAAATGATGCATACATCGTCAGAGTGTTTCCCTTGCACACAGCTTTTCTTGTGCCTGACATATAGTATTTTTTGCCAGAGTTTGTTATTGTTTTGCCTTTTTTGCCATTTATGCAGGTATGGTAGTAGGTTGTACCTGACTTTCTGGTGGCTGCCTGTACATTTGAGAATCCCATGCAGCCGGTAACGAGACAGATGGCAAGTATCAGTGTTAACATTTTCTGAAATTTCTTTGTCCATGTTTCCATACTGAAAACCTCCTTTCATTTTCTGACTTTATTATAGTGTTACAGAAAAATAAAGTCAATAGAAAGGCATAGTGGAATAATTGTATTGACAATAGACACTCGCCATGGAAAAAAGACATAACTGATTGAACACAGGAAGAAAGCGTTTGATTAATTCTTCTAATCATATGGAATCCGGGTGATATAAAATAGGAGTATTGAGAGGCTGTTGCTAAGGATCATAACGAGAATTCGTTAAAAATCAGGAAAAAATCACAAATGATATTGAAATAGCTATCTGTATATAGTATAATCAGACGCAGATAAAAGAAAATTCTTCGGGGTTGTGGTGATCAGCATCAGCTGAGATTCCCTACCGGCGGTTATAGTCCGCGACCCGCTTAGGCGGCTGATCTGGTGGAATTCCAGAACCGACAGTATAGTCTGGATGAGAGAAGAACACGCGATATTTACCATACGTGCTCATTACCCCGGATATGATCCGGGGTTTTTTATATGTTGAAGAAAATCTTCATTATATAGAAAGCTTGTGGAATTTTCTTTTAACAGGATATGAGACATATCCATAAAGAATAATTTCAAAGGAGAGAAACAGTATGAGTGAACAGGTATTAAGAAATGGAAATGCGATGGCAAGGAGTAAGACGAGAACCGTTACACAGATAGCCATGCTTGGCGCTATCGCAGGAATTTTAATGAATCTGGAGTTTCCGCTTCCTTTCCTGGCACCGACTTTTTATCAGCTGGATTTTTCAGAAATCCCGGTACTGGTTGGCTCATTTGCAATGGGACCGATCGCAGGTGTACTGATCGAGCTGGTGAAGATTCTTGTGCATCTGGTAACAAAGGGCTCTATGACAGCAGGTGTAGGCGATGTGGCAAACTTCATCTTTGGATGTACATTTGCAGTTCCGGCAGGTCTGATCTACCGCTATAAATCTGTTAAGAGCAGAAAACATGCAGTGATCGGAATGGCAGTTGGAACCGTACTTACAGCAGTAGTTGCATGCTTTATCAATGCATTCGTGTTACTTCCGGCATACGGAAAGGCTTTTGGAATGCCGGTAGAAGCATTTATCGAAATGGGAAGTGCAGTACACAGTTCTGTAAATAATCTTCTTACATTTGCAGCAATGATCATTTTCCCATTCAATATCTTTAAATACACACTGACATCCCTGATCGTATTCTTTATTTATAAGAGAATCCGTGTAGTGCTTAAAGGTGACTGATGGCAGACATGTCCGACGGAAGGGGAGCAGTGAAGGTCATCTTCTGTCCTGTGATGGGATGGGGGAATTCCATGTGGTAGGAATGTAAGGCCTGGCGGGTGATGTGTTCCATGTCAGGGTTGTAGAGGTAATCTCCAATCAGGGGATAGCCCAGATATTTCATATGGATACGGATCTGATGGGTGCGGCCGGTTTCCAGCTGAAGGGAGACCAGGCTGTGCCCATTTTCTTTTTTTACCAGTTTATAATGGGTGATGGCTTCTTCTCCATGGTCAAAATCTACGGTGCGCTCAATGATGGAGCCTTCTTTGCGGGAAAGAGGTGCTGTGATGGTTCCTGTGGGTGGGGTGAGGTCACCCTTTACGATTGCCAGGTATTCCCTGTGTACCAGGCGTTTTTTTGTCATATCGGCCATAATGCTGGCGCTGACCAGGTGTTTGGAAATTACGGTAAGTCCGGAGGTATCCCGGTCCAGGCGGTTGCTGCAACGGAAGATAAAAGGCTTTCCCTGATCCTGGTAGTACCATGCCAGGGCATTGGCCAGGGAGTTATAGTAGTTTTTCATGGAGGGATGGATAGGCATTCCGGCAGGTTTGTTGATCACCAGGATGTCTTCATCTTCATAAACAATGTTCAGGGGAAGCTTTACCGGTGGGATTTTCTCTGAGGATTCTGTCTCGCAGATACAGACCTGGAGATGGTCGCCTGCAGCCAGAGTCTGACGCATATAGTAGTGGATTCCGTTTACCAGGATACTTTGAGGCATCCGTTTGATTTCTGTGAAATTCTGCCGGGAGTATCCCTTTCTTCTGAGAAATTGTTCTACCCGAAGTCCGTTCTGGGATTCCGGGATTGTATATTCTATGGTTCGGTTCATAAGTTTCTCCTTTTGGGTGTGAAATATAGAAAGATATGGAGATTTCGGAATTATAGGAACAGCAGATCGTGATTAATGGTTTTATAAAATAATCTTCTGCATTCTGGGAGATCCTGTGTCTGGCCCAGCACCCACATCATTTTGGTAACAGAAGCTTCCAGAGTCATGTTATAGGATTCCAGTATGGGAAATTTCTCCTTGATCACTTTTCCAACCTGGTAGACTTCCATATCGCTGCCCTCATGGGTTACCTGAGTAGCCATGCATACCAGTTTACCGGCAGAGATCCAGTCTGAAAGTGCATTCAGAAAACTGTCATTGCCATAGTTTGGAAGAACGCCTACGCTAAAGGATTCGATGATAAGCCCGTCATAGGAGCCTGCCAGAGTGTCCAGGATCCGTCCGTCAGTTCCGGCAATTACTTTGCCGCCAAATACAATGGAGATACCGTGAGCCCTGTCGTGGGAGGCAAAACGCAGGCTGTCCAGCAGATTGGAGCGGGCATCTGTGATTGCCAGGTCAATGGACTGGAAATTACATTTTATTGCTTGATTCTTGGAACAGTAATTCATGACTGGACGGAAAAATAAAACAGGAGAATGTACATCAGCAATTCCCTGAGTGAAAATCCTTTTATCTCCTCATTATCCCAGACGCCGGCAGGATAGCAGCTGGCAAGGAAGGTATCCGGACCACAGTAAAGCCCATAGAGAAGCAGTCTCTTTCCTTCGCGGATTCCCTCCGGTTCCATGATCAGTCCCCAACGGAGCTGATCCATCAGATGGAGGTAGAGAGACACACATAGAACCAGATTGCTGTTACGGTTCCTGGAGAGAAAAACATCTTCCAGTGCAGAGGCCTTTTCAAAACAAACATTCCAGGTGTTGAAAAATGACTGGTGTTCTTTATAAAAATCCCACATGATACCTGGGGTGATTCCATATCTGGCAGTTCGGATAAGTACCTGGAACTGCCTTGCACCGCTGGCTGCGGTCTGTTTCAGAAGTGCCTGTGTGACTGCAGTGCTGACTGTTCTGCCGATAAGCTCTCCTAGTTTGGAATGTCCGGAGGCGTCTGTGAGGGTGGTTTTTCCATCCATACAGGCTGCGATCACAGTTCCGTCTGTGCCTGAGCCGGTAGCGATTTCCTCAGAATAGCAGCTTCCAAGTAAAAGATGGGAAACAGCAGCAGCTTTTGCTTCTGAACAGAGCATCAGTGCCCGGCCTATGGCCGCGTCTGTAAGGTTCTGGTTGATATATACAAAAATATTGATGGTTCCGGGAGGCAGCATTTCATAAAAACCATTGTGCTCACAATAGGAGGAAGGGTCTCCCGGACACATTCCATTGGAATCAATTCCTCCTGTGACAGCAGCAGTTACAGATAATTCCTGATGCCGGAGCGTTTCCACTGCGCAGAGCTCTGTCCAGGCGGCTGTGCTCAGTGCGGTGGCAGTCTGTGGGTTGATTTCCAGTCTTTGTGCATGTACCATCAGATCCTTCTCATAGGTATCTCCCAGCATTTCGCATTCATAATCACCGTTCATGCAGTTAATATTTAGTGCATGGGTAAGATGTGTGGTGATTCCGCCGTTCAGAGGACTGGTGCTGAGAACCTTTGTCCTTCCTGGAAAAGTAAAAATCGTACTTCCGTTTTTCTGACTGTAAGTAAATATATCATTCATTATAATGCCTCTCTAATATTCAAAGATATTCCACTTTAAATCCGGACTCCTGACAATATCGGTCTGCTTTGGAGCCTTTATAGCAACGGATCGTAGCTGCACGGTTAATGATCCATTCTCCGATATACTCCGGATCATGGCGGATTTCCAGGTACTGCAGGCGGTTACATCCGTGAAAAACCCATTTTCCGATATAACGGACATTAGGCGGGAGAGTAACAGTAATCAGGTTATTACATTTGAAAAAAGCACTTTCATCCAGAATTTCCAGTGAATCGGGGAGCTCCAGGGAAGTCAGGCCACAGGAATAAAAAGCCTGATTACTGATTACCTTCAGATTTTCCGAAAAATGGACTTCACTCAGATTTTTGCATTTGTAAAAGCTGCCGTTACCTATCTCCTGAAGCGAATCAGGAAAAGAGATTTCTCTTAATGCAGAGCATTCTGAAAAGGCGTCTGCCTGGATTTTAAGCAGCCTGCTTTCACTGGAAAAAAGAGTTTCTGATAATTTGTGGGCGTTGCGGAGCATGCCCTTTGAAATTGTGGAAATATATTGAGGGATATAGATAGAGGATAAAGTGGTACAGTCGGAAAATGCTTCCTTTCCAATCTGGCACAGACTTTCAGGAAGAAGCAGATGTTTCAGGCGGCTGCATCCCGAAAATGCGTTTGAGCCGATCTGTTTCAGACCATATGGAAATGAAACAGACTGGATCATGGATCTGTTCTGGAAGGTTTTTTCAGAAATAATGGTACAGTTTGCCGGAATGTCTATGTCTCTTTTTAAATATGGGGTACAGTTACAGCGTTGAAGTGTCAGGTTTTGTTTTCTGCCGGATATATTGTATGTCATAAAAAAAACTCCTTTGCAATAGAATATTTGTTTTCTCTGCAACGGAGCAATGTAATACTTTCATAAACGGGCAGGTTGATGAAATGCATGAACAAAAACCGTCAGGTTGCCGATACTCCATATTCCGGTAAGGAACAGAGAAAACATCTGGTAAAAAGGGATCTTTCTTTAGTACAAAAATGGGTACACTAAATAAGATCACCCTTCCACTTCCCATTGCGTGTAGTTGGTGGCGGCAGCCTTAAGCAGGTATTCTGACTCACGCAGTGACGCTGTAATCTCTCCTTCTCACATGATAATATGCAATGGATATGAGACCCAGCTGCACGTATACAGCAGCACGACTGTCCAGGATTCTGACCTGATTCCCTCTTGGCTGAAGGTCCGACATCCTGTGCCGTGACCAGCAGAACTTAAAACCGGTAATTGTTTGTAAATATTTGGTTTGATTCTATTATATATGTTTTGTGAGAAGAATCAATTGGTTTTTTGAAAAAAATGCAAATAAATGCAAATAAATGGTGGATTTTTCCAGACTGGGTACTGGATGTATGGAAATATATTATGGTTGGCATTGAAAATAGCTTTTCCGGGCTGAATATAGGATGTGAGAAAATAGGCCTTGCATTTTGGAACAATGTAATCTAAACTGTGATTGTAGTGAAAATTTATCACCTGCTGCCTGATCTGGCATTTCAAGGCAGGTTCATCTGGCGTTCGCCGACATTTTCATTAGGATATTTCAAACTTTATAATTCGGACAGGGATGAATGATTGTGAAAGAAGGGTATTCTGTTTTTTTGCCTTGTTTGAAGGAGAGGAGGCAGAAACGGTTAAAAGTGAATTATTTTTTTGCGGTCAGTAGTAGTTCGGGGGTTTTAGAAAACATATAGAAATGCTATAATGAAAGTGAGGGATTCAATGAATAATAATACGATCTTTGATGACGTATTCCGTACAATGATCGAGAAGATACCGCAGTTGGCGATACCGTTGATCAATGAAGTATTTCAGACTTCATATCCGGAGGATGTAGAGATTATACAGCTTCGAAATGAGCATCATCAGGAGAATGGTGAGATTATTACAGACTCCTGCCTGAGGATTGGAAGGAAGTTGTATCATATCGAATGTCAGAGTGTTGATGATACCACAATGGCAATCCGGATGATCGAGTATGATTTTGCTATTGCTTTAGATTCGGCCAGAAAGTACGGACGCAGATACCGTATCCCTACTGTAAAACTTGATGAATATACGAAAGATAAAATTTTCGAGAAGAATCTGCTGATGTTTCTGCCGTTTTATATTATGCGGTATGAGAAAGAGATACATAGAATAAATCAAGATCAGGAAAAGCTGCAGTCTTTGTTGGATGAATACGAAGATATCCGAGTAATGCTGGAAAAAGAACTGACAGAAACAGGAAGGGCAGAGTTATACACGAATTTAAATAAACTGATTACAAAAATATCGGATTACATTTGCCGTGATGAGGAAGTAGTCCGGGAAAGGTTAGGTGAGACTATGGGTGGAAAAGTGTTAGAATTGGAATCTGAAAGATTACGTGCGGAAGGAAAGGTTCTGGGAGAGTCTATTGGAGAAGCACGTGGAGAGGCAAGAGGAAAAGTCATTGGAGAGCTTCAGGGCGAAACGCGTCTTGGTGTTTTGATCAATCGTCTGATCCTGGATGGAAGAAGTGCGGAAGTTCAGGGTGCTGCGACGGATGCTGAGAGGCGGAAAGAACTTTATAAAGAGTATAATATGTAACGCAAAGGAAACTTCCTCCTGCTGGTCGGAAAATAAGAATAACTGGCAGGAGGAAGTTTTTGGTCATCTTTGGATTTTCATTTATGTAAAATTCTGAAAAAGATTGACAAAGCACTGGGTGGGTGTTAAGATTAGTTTGTTAAATAAATAGCGTTTAGCGCATATGTACAGCTTATTACTACGGTAATGATTGAAGAATCGTTGGGTGAGAATCCCAAACAGGGTTCCGTTCCCTTGCAGTATATTTAGTCTGCAGTTCACTGTATCCTTGTAATGGTATTCAAAGGGAATACTATAATGCGAAGGATATGAGTGAAAGTTCAATCTGTACATTATATTCCCTGCCAGTATGGTGGGGATTTTTTTTGCACTTTGATAACTGAATATCGGAAGTCGCTTTTTATCCCTTTAGTTTTCGGAAATCCGGTGAGATACCGGTACGGTTTATCCCCACTGTAATAAGGACGAACACTGCGAAACCATTGGAAAGATCCTTTCCGAGAAGGGCGGCAAGTAGGTTGGAACTTTAAGTCAGGAGACGGACTTTAGTAAAAATAAAAAACAAATATCTGTAGGCATAACGGAGGTTTATTTTTTATACCCTTTTTTATGGAAAACAGGTATCAAACGTGGTCTGAAAAGGCTGCGAAATGATATATTTTGCAGGATAACCTGCGAAAAAATAAAACTACATTTAATTTAAGGAGGAAACAAAATGAACATGAAAGTAAGAAAAAGTGTAATTGCATTCTTAATGGCAACAACAATGGTGGGAAGCACAGCAGTACCGGCTATGGCAGGTCAAATTACCGTAAAGATTCAGGCAACAGGATTGCAGGGAGAAAGTTCTGAAAACATAGACACAATCCTTTCTGACTCATTAGATATTGCTGACACTGGAAGTGTAACTGCTATGGACGTATTAAAAGAATTAGCAGCACCAGGTGAAGGAAAACCTGTCGAAGATATCAGAGTTATTGATGAAGAGGGAAATAAAAGAACTTATTATCGAAAGGGATTACTGGAATGGTATAAGAGCGAATACGGAAATTATATTTCTGCAATCAAATTAGACGGGCATAATAATAGTTTAGTTGGAAAATTTTTCGGCGAAAACGGAGCAGCAATTGATGAGTCATTAACGGGTAATAAAGGATTAGCCAATAATAGAGGTGCATATTTTAAACTCTTTGATTTAAATCAGACAGAAACAAACGACATGAAGGTAACTGAAAATTCAACTTGGAACAATACAGTACATTTTGCGAATTATTTATCTGAAAAAGATTACAACGATTATTCTGGTTGGATGTGTGTAATTGATAACAGTACTTATAACAATGGCGTAGATACCGTGCTTTCTGATGGAAAAGATCATACCCTTACATTAGATTTCTCTATGATGATGGGATTGGATTTAGGATTTGACAGCTATGTAAAAGCTGCTGATGGTACATGGGTTCCTGTAAGCGGATGGAATTAAACCAGATTAACACGTTAAACAATTAAACAAGATCTATAGGAATTAGACTACAAGAAATTGTAGTCTTTTTCTTGTGTATATAGGAAATCAGTATGAAAAATAATAAATGTATAAAAATTTGGCAATATATTTTGTTCGGTATAGCGCTCGTAATGATACTTATAAATTGTCGCATAGTTAAAGCAGATACCACAGAATTACGACAAAATGATAAAGGGCAATACTGCATCAGTACAGCAGAAGAATACTATTTTTTTGTAGAAAATTATCGTAATGCTCCATATAAAACAAGTACAGTTATCTTGACTAATGACATTGAAATAACAAATCAAGTAACTGGTTTGGGAACATTTTCAGGAATTTTCGACGGACAAGGGCATACTATTACATATTCTGCAACTGACAGAACTCTTAATAAAAAAGGAATTTCAGTAATTTCATTTAGCCTAGATTCCAATGGTGTACTTGAAAATCTAAAAATTAAAATAGAACAAACAAAGCTATATGTAGGGGATGTTACTTATTCAAACATAGTATTTTCAAGTAATAATGGTCTTATAAAAGGTCTTAAAGTTACTGGAAATGTAATTTTAGTATGCGATGATTTAACAACAAGATGGAATGTAGCAACGGGTATAGGAGCAGGAAGGGGAAAAGTAGAAAACTCTGAATTTTCCATCAGTTATGGTTTAGAAAGCACTATGACATCTGACGAAATAGCACAAAAAATTATTGATAAAAAAACTCTTTGGGAAATATGTCAGCTTGGAATTAAAGCTTCTTCACGTATACAATATAAAAATTGTGTAAATCATGGATGCTATAGCGAAAAAATATCTGAAATAGCAGAAAAAATATCTGAGAAATTAGACCCTGAATCAAATTTTTCAGCAGGAATATATGTAGTATATTCATTTCGTGCCAACGAAAGCTCTACAATTACAAATTGTTATTATGATAAAGATATTTTCAAAGATATTCGTGTTGTTACCGAAAAAACCAAAAGACTTTATAGCAGTAAAGAATTCCCTAATTATGAGGAATTAGGGAAAACAACTGCTGAAATGAAAGTAAAAGAAACCTATATCGGTTTCGATTTCGAAAAGGTATGGTCAATTTCACCAGATGTAAATGACGGTTATCCATACTATGATCCAAGAACAGTTGAAATAACTTTAGAGGTTCAGGCAGATGCAGAACCCAAAGTATGGAAAACCAATTATGATCGTGATTATAACCGTTTCAAAGATTATTCCACGAATTATCATTTTCCATATCGTGTTGAAATAATCGATGGCACAAAAACTAATATCTACGACGATGGTGATAATAACAAAGTTACTATAAATGGTGCAAAAATTGTCAATCAGACAGAAGAGACAAAGGAATTGATTGATAAATATGGTATCAAAGCAATATGTAATCCTGAAACAGATATTGAATCAGCTACTGTAGACACCAGCTTTTTAGGTCAGCGTCCTTTAACAGTGAAATGGATTAAAGAACCGGTTCTGCAGTTTGACGAAGGCCAGGAAGCACAGGCGGAAGAAGACGGATATACTTTCAAGATAAAAGTAATAAACGGTACTTGTGAAGTCAAAGATAATAGAGATGCAAGCGCAGCAGATGATCCGGCTAACTGGGAAACATATCTGACCAAAGCGGAAAAAGCCATCAAAATTATTCTGGATTACTGCAAAGATAAAAATGCGTTTGGACCTAAAGATTCACCTTCTTATGAAAACACAGATATCTGGGCAATCTTTACTGCAGCCAGATGTGGTTATGTTCCATATGACGATAGTACCTATTTTGACAGATGGTTTACAAATACTAAAGTTTATCTGCAGGAATTAAAAGATTCCGGATCAGATTTATCCAAATGGCAGGCAACAGATCTTTCAAAACTGATTCTTGCTATTGAAGCAATCGGATATGATCCAAGAGATATTTCTTCTGTAAATCTTCTGGATGCAGTAGGAAACAGAAATGGTGATAATTATCTTAATACGGAGTATGCGATTCATGCCATTAAATCAGGTGGCTATACCTCATCTACTTTTACTGATGATGCAATGGCAGAATGGGTACATAAAAGAGCTGAAAGTCTTCTGAATGCAGATAATGGTTCATTTTCAAATGCAGATAACACGATGAACTGGCAGCCGTTGGTTTACTGGTATGGTAAAGATGGTTTTGGAGATGTAAAGAAAGCTATTGATCAGGCATTACACAAACTTCCGGAAATTGCGCAGCGTGCAACAGGTTCTTTCTGTACCGCAGGGTTTGAAACAGGATGTATGTCCTATGGAAATAATGCATGGAATGATGCACAGGCATTGATTTTCGCATCCATCTATAATGTAAATGTATTAGACCGCAGTACAGGATTTACAAAAAATGGAAACAATCTCCTGGATGCATTCTTTGATCTGGTTGATGTGGATGGAGAGGTAGATGGAAGTATTCATGGATTTACTAACTATGACGTTCCACAGATTGCCCGCGGATTAAATGCGTTTGTCCGTCAGCGCAAAGGACAGAAAAACTTCTGGGATTTCTCAGATGTTAAAGTTCCAACCAAAACTGTCAACGACCTGATTCTTGCGCTTAATGATAACAGCACAAAAGAACAAGTCCAAGCAGCAAGAGACACTTACGATGCATTAGACGAAACACACAAATCAATCTTCAATAAAGACACACTGAGAAAGCTCCTTTCTGCCGAGAACGGCAAAGGCGATTCTATTGACAAAGTAATCGCAGCCATCGATGCTCTCTCGGCAGCAGATAAGCTGACACTGGAAAACAAAGACGCCGTTGTAAATGCAAGAAATCTCTATGATGCACTTGATGATGAAGCCAAATCTGTAATCTCCAATTATTCTAAGCTGACAGCAGCAGAAGCTAAGATAAAAGAACTGGAGAAACAGCAGGAGCAGAAAGAAAAGGATAAGGCAGCAGCTGAGAAGGTAATCGCAGCGATTAATGCCCTTCCTTCCGCAGATGCCTTAACTCTTGATCCGTACGTTCTGCAGCTTCTTGACAACATACAGGCAGAGTATAACGCACTGACTGAAGCACAGAAGGCACTGGTAACTAACTACAGCGTTTTACAGGCACTGAGAAGCCTGATTCCTGATCTGAAAGCTGCAGCCGCAGTTGTAGATAAGATCAATGCAATCGGTGAAGTGACTTCCGATAATTATCAGAAGAAACAAGCTCTTGTCATAGAAGCCAGAACCGCTTATGATGCACTGACAGCAGATCAGAAGAAACGTGTTACGAACTATGCAGAGCTTGAAAAAGCAGAATTGTTTATCAGACGCCAGAGTACAGATGCAAAAGTAGGATATGTGATTTCCTTTATTGATGAACTGAATATCACCACATCCTCTACAGGTGCTTTGTCTGACGGACCTCTGAAACTGACAGAAAAGAATAACAACGTACCGACAGAGAAGATCTGGAATAGCTGGAAAGATTATGTGGCAAATGCAAGAGCATTATACAATACTCTTGATGATCAGCAGAAAGCTCAGGTTACAAACTTAAGTTCTCTGGAAAAAGCAGAAGGTTATCTCTATCAGCTGAAATCTGATGCACTGAAAGCGATGCTCAAGGCACTCCCGGATGCAGAAACTGTCCGCGCTTATGAAGCGCCTCAGCCGACTACAGTACCTGCAGCACAGGAAGCTGTACAGTCAGATGAGCTCCCGGCACAGGAAGTTCCGGCAGAAGGTTCTGATTTCTCAGACGGAAGCGCAGATGCATTTACTTCTGATATCAGTGAGCAGCCTGCAGCGCAGATGGATATTCAGCCATCAAAAGACAATGCAGATGTTTCTAATGAAGAGAACACTGACTCTGTAATTGCAGATGAAGCAGAAGTACCGGATGCAGATTTCTCCACAGAAGAGGAAATTCCTGCAGCAGGTGATACTGCGAAACGTGCACTTACCGAAACAGAGCTGAAACAGATTGCAGCAGCTAAGAACGCTTATGATCAGTTAACAGAAACAGAAGAAAAGAAATTCAGAAGTGAAAACACCGCACTGGTAGAGAACATGGAGAAACTGATCGCCATGGCTCTGACTTATGAAAAAGGTCAGAATGAATACCAGCAGCTTTTCGCAGATGAAGCCGCTTTAATTTACACAACTGTAAAAGACCACCCTGTAGACAGAGATTCTTATCCACAGGTAAAAGCACTCCTTGACCGTTATGCGAAAGATTACCAGGGACAGGAAAATGCAATGGCAGGTCTGAAAGTCAAAGTCGGAAATCAGGAAATGACTTTTGCAGAAGTGATCGCCGCACTGACAGCACAGGCCGACAAAGCTGGCAAAGATATTTCTGATGCACAGCAGGCAGATGACTGGATCAGTAACCTTCCGACGGCTGTTACCAAAGAGAACATTGCAGGTGTAGAAGCAGAACTTGCAGCACTTCAGAAACTCATCGACAGCATGAGTGCAGAAGGCAAGTCCTATATGTGGAATGCAAAGCAATTAGAGTTGATCAAGACCATTGTTGCAGATTATCATATTGAACTTGCAGGCAAACAGGACGCCTTCAAAGCAGATATGCCTGCTAACCTGCAGACAAAATCCCTCAATTACAAGACAATCCAGGTAAGCTGGAGCAGTGTTGATAATGCAGATGGATATATAGTATACCGCAGAACAGAAACAGGAAGCTGGAAGAAGATTGCAGATCAGGTAACAGATATTTCCTATAAGGATCAGAAAGCAGTTACAGGAAGAGTTTACTATTACACAGTAAGAGCTTATTCTTATACATGGGGCGGAAAGACTGTAAGCAGTTATGACAAAGATGGTGTGATTGGAAAAGCGAAGCTTGGAAAAGTAAAGATCGCAGCAACTGATTCCGAGAACTATACCACCATCCGTGTCACATGGAATAAGGTTTCCGGAGCAAACGGTTACAGAGTATACCGCTCTGCTTCAAAGGATGGCAAGTATACAGCAATTGGATCAACCGCAAAGAACAGTGCAGTTACCTTCCTTGATAAGAAAGCAGCTACAGGAACAACCTATTATTACAAAGTACGTGCTTACAGAAATGTAAATGATAAGAAGGTTTATGGAAGTTCTTCAACAGCAGTAAAGGGGAAAGCAATTCTTTCTGTCCCGGCTCTGTCTGTAGGATCTACATCCAAAACTGCAGTTCTGGAATGGAGCAAGGTAAAGGGTGCTGATGGATACCAGGTATATGCCAGTGCTTCAAAAAATGGTAAATATATCCGTATAAAAGCCACAAAAGGAACTGGCATGACAGAAGAGAAACTTGCCACAGGCAAGACCCGTTATTACAAAGTACGCGCTTACAGAAAAGTAAACGGCAAAGCAGTATACGGTTCTTTCTCTAAAGTAAAAAAAGTAGTCATTAAATAATAAAATGTCAGAATGCAATGTGTCATTATTGGCACACTGCATTCTTCCAAAAAAAGCAAAGATAATCAAAAAAAATAGTTTCTGAATGCATGAAAAGAATAATAAAAATATTTCTATTGGCTGTTTTGGCAATGTTTTTCGCAAGTTTAGCGGGTATATTCATTTCAGAAGAATTTGTATTCCATAATAATATATCAGGGATCAAAGACCTGTCAGGGATATGGCTACATACTTTTGGATGGAATTTTGTGATAAACATTGTAATAGCCATGATAATTGCTGTTAAATTCGGAAAAAAAGATAAATAAAAATAAGGCAGATGTTATTTCTCTCCTGTCATTTTGCAGGAGAGAATCATCTGTCATTTTGTGATTTAACCGAATAATTGCTAAGCGGAGGATTTTATCCGTTTGATTGTAGAATCAGAAAAAGCGGAGGAAGCAAGTAAATGAATAAACAATGGATGGCACTGCTTCTCAGTGCAGGAATGGCAGTTACTACATGTCCTGTACCGGGAGCACAGGAGCCACCGGCAGAACAGATACATACAGAACAGGCCGAAGAAAGTTCTGCCGCAGTACACAGTGATGATTCTGACAGGGAGGGGACTGCTGCGGATGAGTTTCAGTCTGAAACAGAACCGTCCGGATCAGAAACAGAAACTGGCGCATATGAAGAAGAAACATCGGAAAATGAAAATAAGAAAGACAACGGAACCATGCTGGATATACAGACCATGTGTTCTTATATTCAGAAAGCTGCAGAAGCAGAGGAAATAGATCTGGATTCAGAGATGATCGCAGATTTCTGTCTTGCCAGTGACACTTACGACAGTCTGACAGAGGATGAGCAGGCAGCGGTGAATTCCGGGATCAGAGAGGCACTGGAAACTGTCCGGAACCGTATTGCAGCTCAGATTTCTTCTGTCAATGGAGTAACAGTAACAGGGAATCCCTGGTATGTGCAGCTTCATGTACAGGAGAGTTCTGATGGACAGCAGACAATGCAGCAGCTGTCAGAAACTTATCCGGGTACTCTGCCGCAGCTTCTTTATGACATAGAGATTTCCTATACAGATATCCGTACAGGAGAAGCATATCAACCCATGACAATGATCTCGCTGGCCTTTCCTGTACCGGAAGGGTATGAGAGCCTGACAAAACCGAGAATCCTCAGATCTGCGGAAGATTCTTTTATGGAACTGACCCCACAGATGCAGGAAGACGGAACTTTCTATCTGGACAGTGCCAGAACTTTAACGCATCTGATCGTGGCAGATTTTCCGGCAGGTCTGCAGGGAATCTCTCTTAACAGCAGCTCCATAAAGATCAACCGTGGCCAGAAACATACCCTTAAAGTAGTTCCAATACCGGAATCCGTTACGGAAAATTACAATGTTACCTGGAAGAGCAGTAATACTTCTATTGCAAAGGTAAGCAAAAAAGGAGTTGTCACAGCAGTAAAGAATGGCAAAGCTACGATCACAGCGACAGTAGCAGAGCATCCGGAGATGACAGCGACCTGTAAGGTAACTGTTATGCAGGGGGCGAATACCCTGAAGAAATCTGTCAGTCAGGTCATGGCTGAGACCAGTGCCTATATGCGTGCCACAGATACCAATCCTTCGGTAGGAAGTGAATGGTATGTGCTGGGGCTGGCAAGGGGTGGACTGAGTCTGAAGGAGAAATATTTCTCTACTTATTATAATCATACAGCAAATTATATTGAGGAAAAGAAAGGAATTCTGACCAATACTTCCAAATATACGGAGTATTCCAAGAGGGTTCTTGTACTGACTGCAGAAGGGAAGGATGCCCGTAATGTAGGCGGTTACAATCTTTTTAAATACATTTCTGATCTTAGTCTGGTAAAGGAGCAGGGATTAAATGGTCCTATCTGGGCACTTCTGGCAGTGAACTGTCATCCGGAATATTCTTTTCCTGATAATCCGTCTGCCAAAGAACAGAACTCAGAAGCTGCACTGGTAAATTTCCTGCTGCAGAGTGAGCTGTCCGGGGGTGGATGGGCTTTGATGGGAAGTAATGCGGATTCGGATGTTACAGGAATGACCTTGCAGGCTTTGGCACCATACTACCATAAAGCAGGATATGAAAATGTGACTGCTGCCATTGACCGTGGACTTGCCCGGCTGTCTGAAATGCAGAACGACAGTGGTGGTTATTCTACCATGGGAGTCGAAACAGAGGAATCCTGTGCACAGGTCATTACTGCTTTGTGCAGTCTGGGCATTGATCCGGAAACAGATTCCCGTTTTATAAAGGGCGGACACTGGACAATAGAGAATCTCATTACTTATCATATTGCAGGAAGTGGATTCATGCATGTAAAAGCAGGCGCCGGAAATAATGGCGGTGCTGCTGCAGGTACATTGGATGGTATGGCTACAGAACAGGGGTATTATGCACTGGTGGCTTATCAGCGTCTGAAAGACGGAAAAACAGGTCTTTATGATATGTCAGATGTAAGTATCAGTAAAGGGGGAAAGGGTGACGGAACCGGCACTGGTTTAAAGGAGCCGACTCCTATTCCAACTCCAACCTCTGCTCCTGCAGCAGACCCATCGGGAAGCAGCGGTAATATAAATACGAAAAAGCCCGGTGGTTCCGGTAAATCTCTGGGCGGCAAGTCATCAGGCAAAGGAAGTTCAGGCAATGCAGGAGATTCAGGAAAGAGTGCTTCTGGTAACTCTTCGGATAAGAACTCTAAAAGCAGTTCCAAAAACAGTAAATCAAAGAACAGCAAGTCAAAGAATGGTAAAAATTCCGTAGGATGGGATTTTGAGGCAGAGCCTTATGTGGAATCAGAGGAAACCTCTCTGGCGGATGACCATGCAGATGGCAGCATAGAGTCAGCAGAGGATACCGGATCCGGTGTTCTGACTTCTGATAAGAAAGAATATGGTATGATCTTTGGATTTGCAGCAGCTGGTGCTCTGGCAGGAGGTCTGGCAGGAAGCGGCATTAAAGCAGGAGTGAAAGCTCTTATACGTAAGCGGAGGAAGAAGAAATGAGCAGAAAGAAAAAGGGACTTGCTCTGTGGCTTGCATTGTTTCTGGGAGTAAGTTCCCTCACAGGCTGCGGCAGCGGAAATGACAATATGACACAGCTTTCCCAAAAGGGAGCAGATATCATGAACAGTTCCGATGAGGAACAGGATACAGATGTAGAACCATTAAAAACAAAGACGCAGCTTCCGGAGGATGGGATTATCACCCAGGCGCAGATGGAGACCATTGCGGGAAAAGATGAGAAGTTTTATTTTGTGGGAAAAACAGACAGTGGTATTGGATATAAATGGACCTACAATGGAAGCCAGATTCAGAATCCTGTAGAACAGAAGCTTCTGGTACAGTGTACAGAGGACGGGACAGAAGAAATAAAGAAAGCTGCCAATAATGCACCGTATGCACTGAAGGTTACACTGGAGAAGATGAACCTGGCTGCTCCGGCAAAACTGACCCTTAATCTGAAAGAAGAATGGAACGCAGATAAAGTTCTCTATTGTCTGGAAGAGAATGGAAAGATTTATCAACTGGATACTGCGAAGATCTCTACCAGGGAAAGTGGCAAAAAGAAAGTAAAACGGACAACCCTTACTTTTAATGTAACAAAAACGGGCGGAGATTTTTATCTGATCGGAGGCTCCACCACAGGAGAAGCTGCAGACGACCAGGCGGATGATGAAACCAAAGATAATACCAAAGATAATGCAAAAGGAGAAGATACACAGTCAAAAGACAATAAATCTACCGGTAGTTCCTCAGACCAGGCAGATACAGATAGAAACCCGACCTCCGGGCAGGATGGTTCTTCTGCAGACAACAGTTCCGGGGACACATCAGGCAGCGGAGACAGTTCGGATGAAGATACAGCAATGACCTGTACCTTCTCTATCGAATGTTCTACGATCCTGAATAACTGGAATGACCTGAAGGAGTCCAAAGCAGAGTTTGTCCCTGCAGACGGATGGATCCTGTATCCTTCTGAAGTGGAATTCTATGAAGGCGAAACTGTATTTGATGTACTGAAACGTGTGTGTAATGAGGCAGGAATCCAGATGGAATCCGAATGGACTCCTATGTACAACAGTTATTATGTATCAGGTATCAACAACCTGTATGAATTTGACTGTGGCAAGGACTCCGGCTGGATGTACTGTGTCAATGGCTGGTATCCAAATTACGGATGTTCCAAGTATACGCTGGAAGACGGGGATACTGTAGAATGGCGTTATACCTGTAATCTTGGCAGGGATGTGGGGGATCAGTATTATGACTGATGCCTTCTCCAGATGCCATCCCATTTTGAATTTCTTTTATTTTGCCGTGGTGCTGGGGTTTACCATGTTTATCCAGCATCCGGTTTATCTGGCAGTGTCTTTTGTGGCTGCTACTGCATATTCCATGTGGCTGAACGGAGTGGGAAAGGTCCTGAAGATCAACTTTCTCCTGACAATTCCAAGTCTTTTGATCGTCGCACTGCTGAATCCGATGTTTAACCATTATGGAGTGACACCGCTGCTTTATATCGAGAGCAATGGAAACTGGGTTACACTGGAAGCATTGGTATATGGAATTGTTCTGGGATGTGTGCTCTTTATCATGATCCTGTGGTTCTCCTGTTATAACCAGATCATGACCAGTGACAAATTTATATACCTTTTCGGCAGGATCATCCCGGCAATGTCCCTGATGCTGTCCATGGCACTTCGGTTTGTACCGCATTTTATCGCACAGCTGAAAGTGATCCGCAATGGACAGAAGTGTGTGGGAATGGATGTAAGCAATGGGAAATGGTTTAAGAAAGTCAGGTATGCCTTAAATATGGTATCAATTCTTGTCACATGGGCGCTGGAAAATGCCATTGAGACAGCAGATTCTATGAAGAGCAGGGGATATGGGCTGCGAGGCAGGACCGCTTTTTCTATTTATCGTTTCAATCGGAGAGATAAGATTTTGGGCGGGATGCTGGCAGTGCTTTTTGTGGTTTCCGGATACGGATGTTATCATGGCGCTGCTTTTTCCCAATATAATCCAAGAATCCTTCTGGCAGGGTTTACTATTTTCGGACGTGTCCCGAGGCAGTCCTGCAGTCCGGTACTTGCGGTCATTACGTTTATCAGTTTTGGGATTTTCTGTTTTCTGCCGCTGATGCTGGATCTCAGCGAGGAATACGCTATGAAAAAGAGCCGCAGTCATGTACACAGTGAGATGACGGTAACCTACAGACAGATTTATGAAGAACTTGCAAATGAAATGGAAGGAGAGCACAAATGAAGATAATAGAAGTGAAGAATTTTTCCTTCCGTTATGCAAATGGGGACAGGGATTCTCTGGAAAATGTAACGCTGGATGTAGAGGAAGGAACCTTTAATGTACTATGTGGTAAGAGCGGCTGCGGCAAGAGCACACTGCTGCGGCAGCTAAAATCAGATCTGGCCCCTTATGGCAGCAAATCTGGACGGATCTGCTATTATGGTCAGAATCTGACTGAGATTGATCACAGACAGCAGAGTCAGGAGATCGGATATGTATTACAGAATCCGGAGAACCAGATTGTAACAGATAAAGTCTGGCATGAACTGGCTTTTGGACTGGAGAGTCTGGGATACGATACGCCGTCTATCCGTCTCAGGGTAGCAGAGATGGCAAGTTATTTCGGCATCCATCAGTGGTTTTATAAAAATGTGTCGGAACTTTCCGGAGGGCAGAAACAGTTATTGAATCTGGCAGCGATTATGGCCATGCATCCAAAACTTCTGATTCTGGATGAACCTACGTCTCAGCTGGATCCGATTGCTGCCTCTGACTTTCTGGAAACTGTGCGGAAGATCAACAGGGATATTGGTACAACTGTAATCCTTACAGAGCATCGTCTGCAGGATGTGATTCCCTGGGCAGACAAAGTATATGTAATGGATAAGGGCAGTCTGCTCACACAGGGAACTCCACGGGAAATCGGAGAATTTCTGAAAAAGGAACATCATGGAATGTTTTTGTCCATGCCGGTTCCCATGCAGATCTATGCTGAGGTAGAAAGTGATTTGCCCTGCCCTCTGACAGTCAGAGATGGCAGAAACTGGATCACTCAGGTGATGCAGAAGGCACAGAGCGGCAGGCCGGAAAAAAGTAACACAAAACTACAAAAAACATCCAATGGTTTAAGAAATAAACTGCCGCACAGGTCAGAAACTTCTGTGCCGCCGGCAATTCAGGTAAAGGATGTATGGTTCCGATATGAAAAAGAGGGAAGGGATGTGGTGCAGGATCTGAATCTGGAAGTGAAGCAGGGAGAATTCTATGCATTGGTTGGCGGAAACGGAACAGGAAAGAGCACAACGTTATCCCTGATCAGTCGTGTCCGGGCTCCGTATCGCGGAAAAATCCTGTTAAATGGCGTTGATATCCGCAGGTATACAGATACTCAGCTCTACAGAGGCTATCTGGGTGTCCTGCCGCAGAATCCCCAGAGTATGTTTATCCGAAAGACAGTCCGGGAAGATCTGTATTCCATCATCGGCGGGGCAAAAGAGAAGAAATCTCCGGAATATACAGCTTCTATGAAGAAGGCAGAAGCCATCGAAGGGATCGTAAGCCTGACCAGACTGGAAGGGCTGCTGGATCGTCATCCTTATGATCTAAGCGGAGGAGAACAGCAGCGTCTGGCACTGGCAAAAGTACTTCTTTTGCAGCCACGGCTTCTTTTGATGGATGAACCAACCAAGGGGCTGGATGCAGAGTATAAACAGGAACTGGGGGAAATCCTTAAGAAACTTCAGGAGCATGGCATCACGATCTTTATGATCTCCCATGATGTGGAATTTGTAGCAGAGTATGCAGACAGGGTTGGTCTGTTTTTCCAGGGAAATGTGGTGACCAGCAAACCGGCGGCAGAATTTTTTGCAGGAAACAGTTTCTACACTACTGCTGCAAACCGTATGGCGAGACATTACTTTCCTGATGCAGTTACCGGAAAGGAGGTGGCTGCGTGCTTGAAGGAAAGGCTTTAGACCAGTTTAT
>ENA-OQRB01000758-OQRB01000758.1-human-gut-metagenome-genome-assembly--contig:-NODE-758-length-21592-cov-7.685054_pt1 | contig 21592 bp, 15 predicted proteins | sample MGYA00243235_ERZ505100 | MGnify/ENA primary metagenome ERZ505100 (study PRJEB26097, sample SAMN02712145) | human gut metagenome | biome: Gut microbiome | host: Homo sapiens | place: Denmark: Copenhagen...
CGGCTCGTGGGCTTTACCACCGGTAGGGAATTGCACCCTGCCCTGAAGATCTTATTTTATTTTTATCAGCAATTTCTAAATTTTATCCTGTTGATGTCTGAAAGTATACTCTTAATTTTTATTTATGTCAAGATTTTTTCAAACATATAATTTCAGTTTTTCAGGAAAGTAATTCTCTTACCATCTCTGCATTGAATGTCACACCTGTCAGGTGGTCTACTTCAATCTGATACAGGGCATTGGCTGCGATATGCTCTGCTGCCTGTTCCAGGTCACGGATTCCGCTGGTGTTTTTGTGTTTCTCAACAATAGCCTCCAGACCGTCTTCTGTCACTACGCATTCTTCTGCTTTGAGGCTCATACGTTTCAGAACTTTCGGAAGTACATATTTGGAGAAGATAATCTTCTTCTCTTCTGAGGTGTAATCCGGAATATCGATCACTGCAAAACGGGACATCAGAGGTGCGCTGATCTGGGATTTATCATTTGCTGTAGCGATCGGATAAACGCCCACTGTCGGCACCATACATTCCATGTAGTTATCTGTAAATCCAAGGTTGTCAAGCAGTGTCAGAAGTACATCTGCCGGGTTTCCGTTGCCCTTGCCTGATGCTGCTTTATCAAGCTCGTTGATGATGAATACAAGGTTGGATTCTCCTGCTGCTGAGAAGGCTTCCATGATGATTCCAGGCTTTGCGTTTGCATAGATTCTGGAGCTTCCTGTGAGCTGTTCCGGGTCGTTGATGGAACTCATATCCAGAGTTGTCCACGGAAGTTTCAGGATACGGGCAACCGCATAGGCAATCTGAGATTTACCTGTACCTGCCGGGCCTACAAGAAGAAGTCCGTATGCCGGAAGTGTATGGGTACGGTTGATCTGAATGATCGTCTCAATGATACGCTGCTTTACAGATTCCATTCCGTAGAGTTCTTCGTCAAGGATTCTGCGGGCTTCCTGAGGATCAATTGCTTCAAAGTAATTACTCTTCCACTGTACATTCATCATAATGGAAAGAGCTCGCTGAGCATGGCGTCTTTCCTCCGGAGATACTTCGTGGGAACGGGCAACTGCAAGGTTTCTTCTTGCCCAGAGACGGATGTTGTCCGGAAGGGTTCTGCCTGCGCAGGTCATAAAATCAGTGATGCTCTGAATACTTGTCAGCTTCATTTCATCTCCTGTTTCTTCCTCATCTTCGTCTTCTGCGATCTCTGCCGGTGCACTGCTTGCAAGAAGTCTCTCGATCATAAACTGAAGAAATCCGTCCTCTGCGGAGAGCTTTGTGCCGCCACCGAATGCGGTCTCACGAATCTTATAAACTGCATATCCTTTCTCCTGATTCTGTCCGGAAAGACGTACATTGATGTGATTCTCTCCAAGCCATTTCAGAAGGCTTACGAATCTTGAATCAATGCTGAGAATATCTGCTGCGAAAGTTCCATCGTCCTCTTTAAACTCAAAGGAAGTACGTTTGATCGGGTTTGTAAAAATACCGCAGGAATGATGTTTCCACTGGTGGCTGCTGTTATCAAGAACCATGATCGGTTTCTCAGGGGATGTTTCCTGTTCATTGGACTGGAAAGTCGTGTAGGTACATTCAGACTGTACACCTGGTTTCTTGTCTGAAGCACCGCTGAAATCAAATACTGGCATGGTGTGTTTACTCCTTTTATCTTATCCTTATTCAGTGTAAAATTTTGTATAATTCCTTATTATTTTAGCAGAATCTTTCCTTTTTATCAATTATGGAAATGTATTTCCTGTATAATTATTCACAAATTTAGCTGCTTTTTGATTCTGACCACTTTTCTCTTCCAATATATCATAATACCATACAGATATATGGTATTATTTAGCGTACATAAAACCATACTGGTGTAACATAATACCTATTTATTCTCTCAAAATCATTGACGGTAACATTCGCAGGCTTTATAATAGGGATAACTGAGAATTTCCAGAAACTCTCTGGAAAATCGAAATTTACTTTTAGGAGAGCAAAATGAGCAAAATTATTTTAACCGGTGACCGCCCAACAGGCCGCCTTCATGTTGGACATTATGTTGGTTCATTATCCGAGCGTGTTCGTTTACAGAACTCCGGCTTATATGATGAAATTTATATTATGATCGCAGATGCACAGGCATTAACAGATAACGCTGAACACCCTGAAAAAGTTCGCCAGAACATCCTTCAGGTCGCCCTGGATTATCTTGCATGCGGCATTGATCCTGAGAAATCCACTATCTTTATCCAGTCCATGGTTCCGGAGCTTACAGAGCTTACTTTCTATTATATGAACCTTGTTACTGTGGCACGTGTACAGCGTAATCCTACAGTTAAATCTGAAATCCAGATGCGTAATTTTGAGACAAGCATCCCTGTTGGATTCTTCTGCTATCCAATCAGCCAGGCTGCAGATATCACTGCATTCCGCGCTACTACTGTTCCGGTTGGCGAAGATCAGCTTCCAATGCTCGAGCAGTGCAAGGAGATCGTCCACAAATTTAATACTGTTTATGGCGAAACTCTGACAGAGCCTGAGATTATTCTGCCATCCAATAAAGCATGCTTACGTCTGCCAGGTATTGACGGAAAAGCAAAAATGAGCAAATCTCTCGGAAACTGCATCTACCTTTCAGATGAAGAAGCTGATGTTAAGAAGAAGGTTATGTCCATGTTCACAGACCCGAATCATCTTCGTGTGGAAGATCCGGGACGTGTGGAAGGAAACCCTGTATTTATTTATCTGGACGCATTCTGCAAACCGGAATATTTTGCAGAGTTCCTGCCTGAATATCAGAATCTGGATGAACTGAAAGCCCATTATACACGCGGCGGTCTGGGTGATGTCAAGGTTAAGAAATTCCTGAATAAAGTACTCCAGGCAGAGCTTTCTCCGATCCGTGAAAGACGTAAATACTGGGAACAGCATCTTAATGATGTATATGATATCCTCAAAGAGGGAAGCAAGGTTGCTGAAGCAAAAGCTGCACAGACACTTCATGATGTTCGTTCAGCAATGCAGATCAACTACTTTGATGATAACAGCTTAATTAAATAATTATATGCCGGTGGCTACAGCGACCGACAACAATACGTAAATAAGAAATTCAAACGCAAGATTGTTCAAAAATCAACTTATTGACACATCAAAACAGGTTCAGGCAAAAGCATTCTGCTCACGTCTGAACCTGTTCTGTTATTTCTTCACTGACTTTCTTTTCAATCTATTTTACAGATAAAATCTATCCGATATCTTTCATATCTGATACCATTTGATCTCATTTGCCTCCATATGTAACCGGAAGCTGCTTCCATCACCTCTGTAAACTACTGTATCCTGTGGTTCGTAAGTGTTGTTGACTACGCAGTATTTTCCATTTTTTACGTAAGCATGTACTTCTACATTGTAGTTGGTTGAATACCAGCAGTGAAGTTCTTCCTCTGCGGATGCTGACCAAAGGACTGCACGATAAAGCACGCGGCTGTTCTTGAAGCTGTATGGAAGTCCGCTGATATAAACGCCTCTTCCTTTACCGAAAGTCTTTACAGCCATCTGCACTTCCTGGTCTTTCTGGATTAAGATTTCTGTTTCCGGTAAGGCATAAATGTTCTTCTTACCTTCACCGAAATCAACCTCGCCTTCTGCATCTTTAAGGATGAAATGATCTCTATGTTCTTCCCAGTTATATTTATCTGTATTCAGGTTAAATCCATGTTCTTCTTCTACTCCAAGTACATCATCTAACTGAATGAATCTGCCCTGCCACTGATGTGCTGCCGGTTCTCCTACACCGATAAATCCACCGCCATTATATACAAATTCTCTGACTGCTGTGATGATTGTTTCGTCGATCCAGTTCTCGCCACCTGACTGTGCAGTGTCCGCATCTCCCACATTGATCACTACGTCAAATTTCTTCAGAAGATCTTTGTCTGCTTTGATATCATCAAAGCTGATAAATGATACATCAAACGGTGCGCCGCTTAATGCTTCGATAATTCCGAAATAAGAATAATTCTGCTTGTAATAGATGGCGTGATGTACCATATGGTTACCCCATGAGCGCATCTTTCCCCAACAGTTCAGGACTGCTACCCGTTTTACGCAATAAGGAGTCGTTCCCTGAATGTTATCATATAAAGTGCGGAACTCTTCGCAGACTTCTTTGATATACTGTACAAAATCCGGGAATTCCAGTGCAAGTTTCAGATATCCGCCGTATCCGATTCTCTGGATCGGGCTTCGAAGGATTGCTCTTCTTGCTGTTACCCAGTTCACTTTTGCCTCCTTTACAGGATCGCCGCCTTCATGGAACGTATCCGGGAAAAAGTATGGCAAAAATCTTCCTTCTGTATATTTTACATTCTTAATATCGCTGAACAAACGCAGGGTCGCACCATTTCCAACACTTCCAACTACAGCATCCAGTCCGATAGATGCAAATTCGTCCATAAACGGTTCCATGCCAATCCAGTGATCTCCCATGAACATCATGGCCTCTTTTCCGTATTCATGTACGATATCTACCATCTCTTTGGCAAGCTTTGCAACTTCGCGTCTCTGAAATGCCTGGAAATCTTTGAATTCTTTTGAGGGAATCCGATAGGTATTATTCATGTATCCCTGATCAATGATATATTCCGGTCTGAAAGGATAGCCCACTTCTTTCTCAAACTGCTCCAGAATATATGGGCTGACTGAAGCGGAATAACCAAACCAGTCTACATATTTCTCTCTTGCAAGTTCATCAAACACAAGCGTAAACTGATGGAAAAAAGTAGTAAATCTTACAACATTTACATACTCATGAGTATCCAGAAATCTGCGCAGACGTTCCAGAGAATGTGCTCTTGTTTTCGGCTGACGCACATCAAATGTAATCTGCGGTTCTACGTCTTTCCAGTCATTTACTACTGCATTGTACATATGTACAGGATCCCACATAATATATGCCAGGAAACTTACAGTATATTCATGGAAGCGTTTCGCAGATAAGATCACTACATTTCCTGTCTCTTCTTCATATGACCACTGATCTGTCGGTACCGGCTCTCCTGTGGTACGATCCATTACTTCCCACCATCTGCGGATATCATCTCTTGTGTTGACTGCAAGCATATCCGGATAGAGGTGATCCATCAGATGAATCTCCAGTGTATCTGCAACCGCTGTATGGAAAGATGTCATAATATACATCTGCTGGATTTCTTCCGGATGTGCTTTCGCCCACGCATTGTCCTTACGGGTTGTATAGTAGGTTGCATAAATTTTGGCACCTGTGTCTTTTAATTTCTGCGGAAATTCTGTTCCGTCACAGTCACGTATAGCATCAGCGCCCCACTCTTCTATCATTTCCAGTGTCTGTGGAACTACATCCAGGTCAGTTGGTATGGTTACACGACCTTTTCCCATTTTCTGTTACCTCCTTCATTTTGCTGACAAGCGGATAATTACTGTCCGTTCACTTCTGTAATCACATCATTTTCAGTCTATCTGTTTATAAAATACTTTCTTTCAAAACTTTTTTCAATTCACTTTTTGCTTTGTTTTTTAGAAATCTTGCTCTTACAAAAAAATTATGGTATTATAGAAAATATGTTATCAGCTATCTGAAAAGCCTTCTATTTTTTACCTTAATAACTGATATTGATTTTATTTTTTATCATTTTTTATGCACTTATTCTAATTATCCTGAAGAATCTCAGTTATATCTTTTGCGATATAAAATACTATCATTTAGAATCCGCAAACAAAATTGCTACAAATATACTCATCTGCCGTAAACAGAAGAAAGGAGAATCTGCCATGAGCTCACAATCATTTCGTTTCAGCCCCGAACACCCAACAGCTCAGAATATTACACTTTTAAATACCTCTTCTTCCCGCTACGAGGGTGACTGGCCCAGTATTCCTCACTCTCATGCCTTTACAGAATTGTTCTATGTACGTGACGGTCAGGGAGATTTTCTGATCGAGGATCAGATTTTCCCAATCTCAAAGGACGATCTGGTCATCATTAATCCACATATCAATCACACTGAAATCTCCAAAGGGAGTCCTCCTCTGAGTTATTTTACTGTAGGTGTGGACGGACTATGTTTTTCCTTTAACGGTCATAAAGAGCATCGCATTTTTAACTGTCGTGAAAAGAAAACAGATTTGTTATTTTACTTTAATTCTCTGTTTCAGGAGCTGGACAGACAGTCTGAAGGATATGAAACCATCTGCAGTCATATGCTGGATATTCTGATTCTGCAGCTTCGGCGCATTACGGATTCACCATTTGAACTGATCACCGCCCAGCATCCAAGTAAAGAGTGCGCTCATATTAAGCGTTATCTTGACTCCAATTACGGGGAAAATATTACTCTGGATCACCTCTCAGAACTCAGTCATCTTAATAAGTATTATCTGAGTCATGAATTTACAAAATATTATGGGATTTCTCCTATCAATTATCTGAACCGGAAACGCATCGAAGTGTGCAAGGAACTTCTGGAAAATACTGATTATGGGATTTCAGATATTGCACATCTCACAGGATTCTCCTCTCAGAGCTATCTCTCTCAGAGCTTCCGCAAATCCTGTGGAATGACTGCAGGAAATTACCGCAAACTCAAGAAAAAACGAAAGGAAACAATGTGATACCATGCAATTTACATTTCCAAACTACTATAAAGAATTTTCCTGCATTGCAGGAGCCTGTCCGGATACCTGCTGCGCAGGATGGCAGATCGTGATTGATGATCAGGCACTGAAGAAGTACCAGCACTTTAAAGGTCCGTTCCGCAATCGCCTGCACAATGATATTGACTGGAAACAACATGTTTTCCGCCAGTATAACAGACGCTGTGCTTTTCTCAACGAAGAGAACCTGTGTGACATCTACACAGAAGCAGGACCGGAAATGTTCTGCAGAACCTGCAGAAATTATCCTAGACATATTGAAGAATTTGAAGGTCTGCGTGAGATTTCCCTGTCGCTCTCCTGTCCGGAGGCAGCAAGGATTTTACTTTCCCAAAAAGAAAAGGTACACTTTATCACAAAAGAAAAAAAGACAAAAGAAGAAGTCTATGATGACTTTGATTATTTCCTGTTCACTGCACTTATGGACACCCGTGATATGCTTATAGATATCATCCAGGACAGAGCTGTACCCATGCAGAAACGTCTGTGGAAACTTCTGGCTGCTGCACATGATTTCCAGTTATGTGTAAATAAAAATGAACTCTTTAAATGGGAAGAAATGCGAAAACGACATGAAGATTCCGGATACGGAGATAGATTTTGCAGCAAAATTTACTCTCGTATAAATGCAGATAACATAGAAAACAGTTCTGCTGCATCTGCCTGCGTAAATACACCAGAACAATTATTTAAAAAAATGTGGAAAACTGTTGTCCCGGAAATGGAGGTTCTGCGCCCGGGATGGCAGGAATACTTAAAGAATTGTCTGACTCCACTGTATAACGGAAATACAGATCCGCAGTCTGACTCCGGAAATCTTTATTCCTGGCAGAAAAGTGAATTTGATTTCTCTTATCCGGACTGGCAGATTCAGGAGGAACAGCTTCTTGTTTACTGGATCTATACCTATTTCTGCGGTGCAGTTTATGATGATGAGATCTTCGCCAAGGTGAAAATGGCAGTTGTGTGCACCCTGTTCATCCATGAATTAAATGTGGGAACCTATCTAAAAAACAACCGGCAGTTTAAGCTGGATGACCAGATCCGTATCTGTTATCAGTTTTCAAGAGAACTGGAACACTCAGATCTTAACCTGAACAGATTTGAAGAATTAATGTCTGAAAAAGAGATTTTCTCCTTTGAAAATCTGCTGAAGATCTGCTGATGCAAATAAAAAATCCAGTTATTATGAGCACTAAATCAATCGGAAGGCCTCTGATGGTCTTCCGATTGATTTTATTGTCCTCTCATTACTGTATTTTCAGCATATGCCAGAATTCTATCTGTTTTCATTTAGAGCATGTTTGAAAAATCATTTCAACAATCTGTACGCTCTAATCTACGGATCATAGATACCAGATGTCCGGCACAATTTCGGATTTCTTCTTCTGTAAGTTTACCTTCTTTATATGCCTGGCGAATATTCTTATCATCATCCGGATTTCCAGGCATGATAATGTCATTGCCTGATGCCACACATTTCCATGGAACGCTTCCATCTTCCGGAACTGTTGTGTTCCAGTCTGACATAATTGCTCCGTCAAATCCCCATTCTTTTCTGGCAACTGTCATGCACAGATCTTTGCTGTTCGCCGCATGAATACCGTTGATAAGATTATAGGAAGTCATAATAGAAACAGGATTTCCTTCTTTTACTGCAATTTCAAATCCGCGGAGATAGATTTCTCTGAGCGCACGTTCGGATACACAGGAGTCAACACCCATGCGGTTATCTTCCTGATTATTGCATGCAAAATGCTTGATTGTTACGCCACATCCTGACTTGCTCTGAACACCCCGGATCACTGCTGCTGCCAGCATCCCTGACAGATATGGATCTTCTGAATAATATTCATAATTTCTTCCACATAATGGATTTCTGTGGATATTCATACCCGGTGCAAGCCACAGATTTACATGAAATTCTTCCATTTCTTCTGCGATTGCTTTTCCAAACTCTGTCATAAGATCTGTATCCCAGGTCTGTGCCAGTGCTGTTCCTACCGGAAAAGCAGTACAGTACTGATAATAAGTATCTGCATTCTCATGATGCACACCAGGTTCCAGAATTCCATTTTCCAGTGAACCAAGAACTCCCATTTCATAGATGCTGTCTGTCTCTTTATCTACCTCATACCACTGTCTGAGGCGGATTCCTGCCGGACCGTCTGCCATAACAAGAGACGGGATTCCATACTCTTCCAAAGTACCGCAGGTTTCACCTGCTGATCCCGGTACTCGAATCCCTGCTGCACCAAGAGTACTGATATTCTCTGAAATCTTTCCATAAAGCAGAGGAATCAGCTCTTCTGTAGTTCTGTCTTCCAGAACAGAAACAAATCTTTTTTCTTCCTCTGTCAGATTTTCCTGATTTTTTCCGGCATTTTCCGATTTTGCCGGTATCATCGCAGGTTTAAAATAATATTCCGGAACCTGCGCTGTTATCAGTTTTTCCTGTCTCTGCACAGATTTTTCTTTCAATTCTTTTGTCAGATAAATCTGTTCCAGTTCTTCCTGAAGCGGACAGATTTTATCCATCTGTTCCAGTACTGTATCATCTGAAACTACCAGAACTGCTTCCAGTTTCAGTTTGTCTGAACTGTTTCCGACCAGAATGCCATATTTGCCTTTTTCCACTATCCATGTATGTGTTTCCTCATTGAAAGAAGCCAGTTGTTTCTGTGGAATCTCAACAGTAAGTGTTTGTGTTTCTCCCGGCTTCAGAAGTCTGGTTTTTGCAAAACCTGCCAGTCTCTTATACTCTTTTTCCAGTTCTGTCTGCGGAAGCGTAACATAAATCTGTACCACTTCTTTACCAGCATATTCATTTCCTGTATTTGTAACCTGAACCTCTGCTCTGATCTTACTTTCTTCCATATTTATGCTGCAACACTTCATCTCAAACGTAGTATAAGAAAGACCAAACCCAAACGGAAACATCACCTTTTTGTCAAAGCTGTCAAAATATCTGTAACCTACATAAATACCTTCTTTGTATTTTTCCTTTTCCAGATTGCCATTCAGATACCCATACTCTTCTGAAGCCGGATAATCCTCGTATCGCCTTGCCCAGGTTGTTGTCAGTTTACCGCCCGGCACTTCTTTTCCCAGAAGTACATCAGCCAGGGCATCTCCCCCTTCCTGACCAAGCTGAGAAATATTTAAGATTCCTTTTATATTGTCTGTCTGTTCCAGAATATCTGTCAGCTCCACAGGACCACCTGCATTAAGAATAAGGATCACAGGTTTGTTCATTTCCGCAAGATAACGTAAATCTTCCTCTTCTCTCTCGCTTAAATAGTAATCTCCCTTTACTTTGCGGCGGTCTTTTCCTTCTCCTGAAATACGACTGATCACATAAATCACCACATCTGCTTCACAGATATCTTCCTCTGCCACCTTACGTCCCAGCGGCATTGCAAAAGGATTCTCTGCATAGGCATCAAAAGGATTATCTACTTTCTTAGCTTCTTCCAGAACTTTTTCTTTCCACACCTCTCTCGCCTGCGCATAGCGATTGTGATAATCGCTGATCCAGTCTTCGCTTACAATTTTTACTCCTGCTTCTTTCAGTCCCTGATAAATAGAAATATTCTTTCTGTTGTTAACATCTCCAGAACCAATTCCACCCTTTACGGTTTTCTCTGCTCCATACCCAAGAAGTGCAGCAGCTGTATCTTTCTTTAATGGAAGGATTCCTTCATTTTTCAGCAGAACAATGCCTTCTGACGCCGCTTTTCTGGCAAGCTTTCCATGCATCAGTTCTCTCTCTGACGGCTGTTCTTCTCTAGTTCCACTGTAAATCCATTTCTTCATATAATTATACTCCTGTTTTTAATATTATAATTCTCATGAAAAGAACCTCCATAGCATTCTCTCTATGGGGGTTCTTAATTCTCATTATTCTTTTACACCACCAAGTGTTACACCTGCAATAATGTATTTGGATAAAAGCAGATATACAATAATGATTGGCACGATCGCAACAGTGATCATCATGTAAATTTTACCCATATCAAAGTTCATATAATCAGCACCACGCAGAGTTGCAATCAGGATCGGCACTGTCATTTTGCTCTTTGACTGAATGATCAGGGCAGGAACGAAGTAATTGTTCCAGGATCCTACGAAAGTAAAGATTGCCTGTACTGCTACTGCCGGTTTCATGATCGGAAGTACAATACTGTTAAAGGTTCTGAATTCTCCGGAGCCATCAATTCTTGCCGCTTCCACAAGGGATAAAGGAAGGGAAGACTGAAGGTAACTGTACATAAAGTAAAAGACTGCCGGAGATGCAATGGATGGAATGATCAGCGGAAGTAAAGAGTCATACATTCCCATCTTTGTGATCAGTCGTAAAAATCCCATTGCTGTTACCTGTGTAGGCATAACAAGAATTGCCATAATAAAGGTAAAAGCTGCTTTCTTCATTTTAAAATCATAAGCATATAGACCATAAGCTGTCAAAGAAGAAAAATATGTACAAAGTGCAGCACTGCAGGAAGATACAACAACACTGTTAAGAATACCGCGGAACATCGGGAAACTTCCGTCATTTGCCACATTCTTCAGATTCTCAAGAAAATATTTTCCGGGAAGTGCTGAAAATCCTTTCTGCAGATCCGCATGGGAACGTGTTGCATTTACAATCAGAATGTAAAAGAAAAACAGACACAGGAAGGATAAAAAGATCAGCACAAGATGAACAAAAATACTGCGCACACGACCTGATGTATTTGATTTCATAGTTTATCTCCTCCTTCTTTCTTCTTTTGCTTTTTTCTTTGCAGCTTTCTTAGATCCGTCCGGGTCTGTGTCATTTGTCATCTTATATACGATCATACATAAAATACCGCTGACAATAAACAGATATACGGACAGTGCACCTGCCATACCATAGTTCTTGCTCTTTAAGTGGCTGTTCAGGAACATGATCAGAGTCATAGATGTACGGTCCGGATTTCCCTGTCCATTTGTAAGAATCTGAGGAACATCGAACATCTGAAGACCACCGATGATAGATGTGATCAGTGTATAAGCAAGGATCGGACGGATCAGCGGCAGTGTGATATAGAAAAATCTCTTGATACTGTTACAGCCATCCAGTTCAGATGCTTCAAAAATATCCATACTGATACCCATAACAGCAGCCATCAGCATAATTGTTGTATTACCAAACCACATCAGGAAGTTCATAAATCCGACCAGAGATCTGGTTCCGATTACAGAACCCAGGAAATCTATCGGATTTTTAACCCATCCCAGAGACATCAGAATAGAGTTAATCGGTCCGTTGGTAGAGAACATGGTAAAGAACAATAATGCAAATGCAGAAGCCATGATCAGGTTAGGAAGATAAATAACAACCTTGAAAAACTGCTGTCCATGGATCTTCAGACGCGCATCTGTAAACCAGCATGCCAGAACCAGTGCGATCACGATCTGCGGTACAAATCCGATTACCCACAGAATCAGTGTATTAGCACTGTATTTGAGCATATCTGACTTCAACAGACTCAGATAGTTTGCAATTCCAATAAAATTCGGTCCGATTTCTTTAATTCCTGAACGATAATATTCATAGAAACTATAACGTACAGTATCTACCAGCGGAATCAAAGAAAAGATTAAAAAAGTTATAAAAAATGGAAGGATAAAGATGTATCCCCATTTTGCATAGCTGATGCTTTTCTTTTTTTTCATAGTTCAGCATTCCTTCCTTTACATATTAGTGCCAGACACACATCGCGTTCATGCGTGTCTGGCAAATACAAATGCATCTGTACAGGTTATTTACACCTGAAACTTTTTAACTGTCAATTCAAAAGCGTTTATTATTCAGCCCAGTTAACTTCCTGGATTTCCGGATAACGTTCTTTGATTGCTGTTTCAAAGTTTGATTTTGCTTTGTCATAGTCTACCTGACCCTGGAAGTAATCGCTGAAAGCGTTCTGGATCAGTTCTACGCAGCCCTGGTCATAAGCAGAAAGTGGTGCGATCTTGATGTTCTCTGCAACCGGTGCGAAATATGTAAATGGATTCTGTCCGCCAAGGAAGTCAGATGCGAAAGTATCATCTGTTGCAACTTCCTGCATACCACTCTTTGTATTTGTAAAGTCAGAATAATCTTTGGAAATCTTTAATAAATTGTCCTTATTTCCTGTCAGTGCAAGAATGATATCTTTTGCATGTTCCGGATTATCTGTTCCTGTTGCTGCATGGATGTAAGAACCGCCCCAATTGTATTCCTGTGGTGGATTTGTAACAGCCCATTCTCCGTCTTCTCCATCCCAGTTTGGTTTCAATGTAAAGTCAATTCCCCATGCCGGGAAGAGGAATGCAAATACTTTGGATTCAGATCCCATAGCTTTGTTCCAGTCATCATTCCACTGACCTTTTACAGTTTTGTTCAGGTATCCTGCATCCAGCCATTCTTTGGAATCTTTGATCCAGTTCATTACCTGCTGGTCTACATTAACAGTTGTTGCACCGTCTTCTACCCATGGCTGGGAAATGCTGTTTCCATACAGTCTGAATGTATCAGCATAAGAAGCAAATGTGTAATATCCTTTTGCTTTCAGTTCTTCAGCGGTAGCTTTTGCTGTATCCCAGTCTTTCATTTTCTTGCCTACTTCTTCAGGATCGTCGGTTCCGAACACATCTTTGGCAATATCACGACGATATACAAGAAGTCCTGGGCAGCACTGCCATGTAGATCCTCTCTGTACTCCATCTGCATCAGATGCAGTTGTTTTTGTAAAATCATACTGATCTGCAAGATCTTTGTCAGGATCAATTCCAAGATCTGTCAGAGGCATTGCCACATCAGCTGCTGCATCTGTATATTTGTATACATAATCTGTTTCTGATAAGAAGATATCTACCTTATCATCTGCTGATGCATCAGCCTGATTCATAAGAGCTTCATCAAGTTTCTGCTGATAAACACCATCCTGATTTGGATTTATGATCCAGTGAATTTCTGTTCCATCGTTTAATGTTGTTACTGTTCCGTCTTTGGATGTTTCTTTTACTTCAGGATATACTGCTTCCAGACGCTGACGGAATTCATCATTCCAGGAATAAATATTGATTACTTTTCCTTCTTCATCTGCATGTACGATTGTAGCGGTTCCGCCCATTGTACCTGCAATTACGGATGCTGTAAGTAAAACAGCTAATGCTTTCTTTTTCATTAAAAAAGCCCTCCTTTTTCTTTTTTTCTCTTTGTGAGTTTCTTTCCTCACCTGATGTATCAGATTATAGCTTAAGCTGCTTTTCGGGTATATTATAATTTCCACCAAAATGTCAGATTCATGACCTCATTGTGTTCTTTTTATATACAGACAGATTTTGTCATTTAATAAGGAAATCTTTCCTAAAATCATAATCTTTTTGTTTTTTTATTAGTATTTTTGTATAAAAAGTACCATTTTTCTATAAATCAGCCAGATGAATATTTGCAATCTGATTCATTACCTGCTCATATATTTTTCTGAAATTGTGTTATTTTATGTCATGATTCTGATACTTACTTCATGTTTCTTATTTCCGAAAGATCTCATTTCCGATATAATTTCCATACAATATTTATGGAAGGAGAAAAATGTTGAAACATATTAAGTTTATTGATAATCATGGAAGCTTTTGTGTGAACAGACCGGAAAATACCAGTTATCTTTATTTTCCTCTTGCATCAGAAGCAGGTCTGAAAAGTTCCGTCACACCAGTGCTTGGAGGTGACAGCAAAATTGATCAGGATACCTTCCTGCTGGAACCGGTCAGTTCCGAAAATCTTCATAACAATCGTTCTTCCAGAAATTTCTGGATCGTAAAAGAAGGACACATTCCTTATTCAGTAACAGGTTCCTCTACTCAGCAGGAAGCCGACCGTTTTACTGACAGGCAGGAAGACAGTGAACTAACCGCCGGATTCATGTGGCAGACTTTGAAAAGGACTTCCAGAGAACTTGGGCTCATCTCCACAGTTACTTCTTTTATCCCCAAAAGTGATAATGTGGAGATTATGTATGTGACGGTTGAAAACCAGACAGATACTGTACAGAAATTTACTGCATATGGTGCAATTCCTGTTTACGGAAGAAGTGCGGATAACATTCGTGATCATCGAAATGTCACTTCCATGCTCCATCGTATCGAGACAACAGAACATGGAATCAACGTCTGCCCCACCATGTCATTTGACGAGCGGGGACATCAGCCAAATCATAAAATCTATTATGTAAATGGCTGTTCCGGAAAGGGAGAAAATCCGATTTCCTATTATCCGACTGTAGAAGATTTTATCGGAGAAGGTGGTACCTATACACATCCACGCACAGTATATGAAGGATATAAAGGAGTTCCCGCACACAGTATGGCAGCAGGAAAGGAAGCAATGGGTGCTTTCTGTTTCTCATCTTTCACACTGGCTCCCGGTGAAAAAACAGACTTTATTTTATTATCAGGTATTGCCGACAGTAAAGAAGAAATTGAAAATATTTTTGAAAAATACAATACTTCCGATAAAGTGAAAAATGCACTGGAAGAAACCAGAATTTACTGGAAAAAACAGGTAAACGTTGACTTCCACACACAGGATCCTGACTTTGACAGTTATATGAAATGGGTAAGTTTCCAGCCATTCCTGCGCCGTTTATTTGGCTGTTCTTTCCTTCCTCATCATGATTACGGACGCGGTGGACGCGGATGGCGTGATCTGTGGCAGGATTGCCTTTCTCTTCTGCTGATGAATCCTCAGAATGTAGGTTCCATGATTGAAAAGAATTATGGCGGCGTACGTATTGATGGTACAAATGCTACTATTATCGGAGACGGTGACGGCAATTTTATCGCTGACAGAAACGGAATCGCACGTGTATGGATGGATCATGCACTCTGGCCGCTAATCACGACCAGTCTTTATATTAATCAGACCGGAGATATAGAGATTCTTAAGAAACAGGTTCCTTATTTTAAAGATGCACAAACCATGCGCGGCACAGAAATTGATACTCTCTGGAATGACGCATATGGAAATAAACAGCGCACCGAAGACGGTCAGGTATATACCGGAAGTGTTCTGGAGCACATTCTGATCCAGCAGCTTGCCGCTTTTTATGATGTAGGTGTTCATAATATTTACCGTCTCCGCGGAGCTGACTGGAACGATGCCCTGGATATGGCAGCAGAAAATGGTGAAAGTGTTGCCTTTACCTGTGCTTATGCGGGCAATCTCCACACTCTTGCTTCCATATTACGCCTTATGGAATCTGCAGGCGAAACCAGTATCCCGCTGTCAGAGGAAATTGAAATCCTGCTGAACGACCAGACAGATATGTTTGACAGTGTATCTGAAAAGAAAAAGGTTCTTACTGAATATGCCAAAAGCTGCAGGCATAACCTGAGCGGCAGAAAGAAAAACTTCTCTCTCTCCACACTTGCTGCCAACCTGATCCAGAAATCCAACTGGCTGACAAATCATATCCGTTCACAGGAATGGATTGATGGCAAAGACAGCGAAGAAGGATGGTATAACAGCTATTACGATAATCATGGAGAGGCAGTGGAAGGTTTCCACCATGAACAGGTGCGTATGATGCTCACGGGCCAGGTTTTCTCTATTATGGGAAATGTTGCCACTGATGCGCAGATCAGAAAAATCGTAAAAAGCGCAGATCATTATCTTTACAGAAAAGAAATTGGCGGTTACCGCCTGAACACAGATTTTCAGGAGCTGAAGTTTGATATGGGACGTATGTTCGGTTTCGCTTATGGCGAAAAAGAAAACGGTGCTGTTTTCTCTCATATGGCAGTTATGTATGCAAATGCCTTATATCAGAGAGGCTTTGCAAAAGAAGGCTGGAAAGCATTGCGTTCTCTGTCTGATACAGCTCTCGACTTTGATACCAGCCATATTTACCCGGGAATTCCTGAATATTTCCGTTCAGACGGACGTGGCATGTATCATTATCTGACAGGTGCTGCAAGCTGGTATCTTTTTACCATGATCACAGAGGTCTTTGGTGTCCGTGGAGTTTTCGGAAACCTTCTGGTTCATCCAAAACTTCTGGCAGAACAGTTCGATGAAGCAGGAACTGCTTCTGTCTCTGTTACTTTTGCAGGAAAACAGTTCCATGTTACCTACCGAAACACAGACAGAAAAGATTATGGTTCTTATCATATCGCCGCTGCGGACTGCGACAAAACAGCAATAGAAATCGTAGAAGATTCCCATATTATGATCTCCAGAGAATTTATTAACAACCTCTCTTCTGATCTTCATGAAATTACAGTGACACTTGCCTGAAAACAATAGCTGCTCAGCCTCCATAAAAGCAGTCGACAGGCAGTTATAAATATTGTTCTAACAGAAAGGATTTACTATATGAAATACGGATATTTTGACAATGAAAACCGAGAATACGTGATTACTAATCCGGCAACACCTGCACCATGGGTAAACTATCTGGGTTCCCCGGAGTACGGTGCAATCATTTCCAATAATGCAGGGGGCTACAGTTTTGCAAAATCCGGTGCAAACGGACGTATCCTGCGCTATGTTTTTAATAACTTTGACCAGCCGGGACGTTACATTTACATTCGCGATGACAGATCATCAGACTTCTGGTCTGCATCCTGGCAGCCTGTAGGCAAAGATCTGACTCAGTATAAGAGCGAATGCCGTCACGGAATCGGTTATACAAAAATTTCTGCCGACTACAGCGATATTCACTCAGAAGCCCTTTACTATGTTCCTCTTGGAAAAAGTTATGAAGTATGGGCATTATCTGTGACCAATCATTCTGATCACGAAAGGAACCTGACTCTCAGCGGATATGCAGAGTTTACCAACCACAGCAATTACGAACAGGATCAGGTTAATTTACAGTACTCTCTTTTTATTTCTCGTACACTGTTCGAAGGAAACAGAATTACTCAGCAGATTCATGGAAATCTTGATGCAATTCCTGAAAATGAGAATGTAGATGAGAAAAATGTGACAGAACGTTTCTTTGGACTTGCAGGTGCTGAGGTTTCTTCTTACTGTGGGGACAAAAATGAATTTCTCGGAAGTTACCATGGATATGGAAACCCTGAAGGTATTGTCTGTGGTGATCTTGGTGATAAGACAAGCTATAATGAAAACTCCTGTGGTGCTCTCTCCTGCAAAATAACTCTTAAAGCAGGTGAAACCAGAACAATTGCTTTTCTTCTTGGAATGAAACCGTCATCTGAAGCTGCTGAAGTAATCAGATGTTACGAAAATCCGGCTCCAACTGTAGCAGAAGAACTGGAAGCATTAAAAGCTGACTGGAACAGTAAGCTTGATAATCTTAAAGTCAGCACTCCAAGTCCGGAATTTGATACTATGATTAATACCTGGAACGCATACAACTGTTTTATGACTTTCATCTGGTCCCGTGCAGCTTCCTTCATTTACTGTGGACTCAGAAATGGATACGGATACAGAGATACTGTACAGGATATTCAGGGAATCATCCATCTGGCACCGGAAATGGCACTGGAAAAGATTCGTTTCATGCTGTCTGCGCAGGTAAATAACGGTGGCGGACTCCCTCTTGTCAAGTTTACTCACACACCTGGAAAAGAAGATACTCCGGATGATGCTTCTTATGTACAGGAAACCGGCCATCCGGCTTACCGTGCAGATGATGCATTATGGCTTTTCCCAACTGTATATAAATATATTTCAGAAACCGGAAACACTGCTTTTCTTGATGAAGTGATTCCTTTTGCCAACAAAGAAGAAGCTACTGTATACGAGCATCTGAAACGTGCGGTTGCTTTCTCTCTTAATCACCTTGGACCTCATGGAATGCCCGCCGGACTTTATGCAGACTGGAATGACTGTCTCCGTCTGGGTGCAAACGGAGAATCTTCTTTTGTTGCTTTACAGTTCTATTATGCAATGACAATCCTGAAAATCTTTGCCGAATATAAAAAAGATACAGAATATGTACAGTATCTTGAAGAAACTCAGAAAGCATTTGGCGAAAAAGTTCAGGAACTGTGCTGGGATAACGACCGCTTCGTACGTGGTTATACAGAATCAGGAGAAAGAATCGGTGAAGCTGCTGCTCCTGAAGCAAATATGTGGCTGAATCCTCAGAGCTGGGCAGTCATCAGTGGTCTTGCTACCCCGGAACAGGGAGACGCAGCACTAAATAATGTATATGAACGTCTGAATACGGAATATGGCGCAATCCTTATGGATCCTCCTTACCATGCACATGCTTTCGATGGTGCACTGGCAGTTATCTATAATCAGGGTACCAAAGAAAACTCCGGTATTTTCTCCCAATCCCAGGGCTGGCTGATTCTTGCTGAAGCACTCCGCGGTCATGGAGAACGCGCTTTTACCTATTTTATGGAAAATTCTCCTGCTGCGCAGAATGACTGTGCCGAAATCCGTCGTCTTGAGCCATACTGCTATGGTCAGTTCACAGAGGGAAAAGCAAGCAAACACTTTGGACGCTCTCATGTTCACTGGCTGACAGGAACTGCTTCTACTGTAATGGTAGGATGTGTGGAAGGTATCCTCGGGCTTCGCCCTGATCTTGAAGGACTTCGACTGTCTCCTTCTGTGCCAAAAAGCTGGAAACACTTTGAGATTGAGAAAGTTTTCCGTGGAAAACAGCTTCATATCTCTGTAGAAAATCCAGACGAAAAAGAATCTGGCTGCTGCAGTCTGGTTCTTAACGGACAGAAATTAGCAAATAATTATATCCCTGAAAACCTTCTTCAGGATAAGAACGAAGTCATATTAACTCTTTAATCCCCCGATATTACCAGATGAAAATAAGCGGCCGGCTTACAGAAAATTTATATTCCCTGTAAGCTAGCCGCCTGTTTTACTTATCTTAATATTTTGATTAATCCTGTTCTTTTTTCAGTTCCGACTCTGATGCGACACAAAGTTCTTTTTCTATATCCCAGTGTATCATATAATGTTCATCCCTGTATTTACCCGGTGTCATTCCCGTAACTTCCCTAAACTGCTGGATGAAATGACTCTGGGAAGAAAAGGAAAGACGGTTTGCAATCTCAATGATCGGATAATCACTGTACTGCAAAAGATTTTTCGCCATTTCTATCTTCTGTCTGCGGATATAGGCACTGACCGATATTCCTGTTTCTTTTTTAAATAATCTGGAGAGATAGCTCGCAGATACTCCAAGTGAATCTGCAAGATCTTCTATTGTAATTCGTTCTTTGATATGAGAATAAATGTATTCTTTACTTGCGTTGATATGTTTAGAATAAGTGTTGTCTCTGAAATATCTGCGCATTTTTTCAGTATAATCCATCACCATCTCATCATGAAGGCTCTGAACCTCTTCTACTGTATGAATGCCATCCAGCTTTTGAATATAAAAATCACTCAAGCGAAATGCCTGTTCCATCTCCATTCCATTTTGTTTACAGAGTCTGGTTATCATTGCGGTAGTGATAACAAAATGATATTTCATATTTGTGACCGCATTCTTTGACAGTACTCCCACACCATCACACTCTGTAAATCTCTGCCGTTCACAATTCTTCTTAACAGTTTTTATATCTCCACTTGCAACTGCACGATAGAACAATAATTCCTCTGTCGGTTCTCTGTGCTTAATTTCATCAAACTCATCTTCTGCCTCAAAAAGAAGCCATTCGTTCTGATAACTCATATGTCTCTCCTACGCCAATGCCAGCAATTCTTTTCCTTCTTTCAGTCTCTCATAAAACTGTATGTAGAAATCCTGATTTTGATCATATGGTTTGAGATAGAATCTGTTCACCACAAAGAGGTTCAGATTTCTGATCAGATCTGGATCCTCAGCATTGTACAGTACTTCCTGCACATCCAGCAGAAAATAATGCCAGTCATTTACAAATTTCTCATATTTTTTCAGATCCGGTGTGTCCACCCACTTCTTTACCTTGATCTTACTGCGGTTTGTTTTAGGACATTCGTGAATCTGAAGAATATATTTAAAACTGCCATTCTCGTAGAATCTTCCCAGCGGGAATAATCTGCAGAATCCCGGCCGAATAGAGTGGATGTGACAGCGTCCTTCACTGTTAAGGAATATACACTGTTCCTTAACTCCTGTCATCCGAAGATGCGGAAGGATATTTCCATCTGTCACTCCCAGTTCCAAATATTCCTGTAACAGCTGCTCTGCTGATTTCTGTAATCCTGCCGACAATCTGTATACATCATATGGATCCAGGAGCACAGAATCTCCCATTCCCTGACAACAGTCACAGCAGCCTTCACAGTCATGGCAGTCTGCCTTTACCATATCATTAGAATCATATAATTTACCATCCGAAATCTCTTCCAGTGTCTGTTCTCTGCGCATATGCTATGCTTTTTCCTTTCTCTCAAAAAGCCTCTAATCCTGTAACACCCCAGTCTGAAGCAAGATCTTTCATACCTTCCAAAACTTCCTCCCTTGAATATCCGTTATCATCCAGGAAATCTCCATCCATATCATTCAGATACAGATAAAAGGTCAGTGCCAGTTCCAGATAGTCTCTACCATACCCATATATAATTCGTTTTCTGCTTCATTGATCTTGCCTTCTTCTGCCAGTTTCATAATTGTAGCAAAAAGCCGGTCTGCCTCTGTGTAATCTGCTTCCTTCTCCGGAAGTTTGTAATTGGGCTGCTGCTCATGAAGCAGAAGCTTCGCGATCAGTCTTCCTACGTCCTGAATATTTCTTATCATATGATCATCCTGTACTGCCATAATATTATCTTCCCTTCTTTTTTATTTTACCTAGAGTGTGTCTGAAAAAGGCTTTCTGCAAGATGTGCGTCACAATTTGTGGTATATTTTGCCCGGATGAGGGCGCCGTAGCGGGCTACGGCAACTGAATTCGGGTGA
>ENA-OQRB01000777-OQRB01000777.1-human-gut-metagenome-genome-assembly--contig:-NODE-777-length-21183-cov-8.129118_pt1 | contig 21183 bp, 17 predicted proteins | sample MGYA00243235_ERZ505100 | MGnify/ENA primary metagenome ERZ505100 (study PRJEB26097, sample SAMN02712145) | human gut metagenome | biome: Gut microbiome | host: Homo sapiens | place: Denmark: Copenhagen...
CCCCTCTGCGAGGGGGCTCCCGCCGCAGCGGGTGGGGGAGAGAACCTTGCGGCAGCCGCACACTTTCCGGGGCGATGACGGACATCGCCCCCTGCAACCCGTAGGGGCGCATTCCGTATCCGCCCGCAATCCGCCGCTCGCAGCAACGGTATAGCGCCAAAAAGGCTTATACATATAGAGGAAAGAGAATAAGAGAAAGGGTGTAAACGTATGCAGTATTTGAGCACCAGAGATTCCGCACTCCGCGTTTCCGCACAGGAGGCTATCGTCCGCGGTCTGGCACCGCAGAGCGGTCTGTTCGTGCCGGAGACCTTCCCCCAGGCTGATTTGGACGCATGGAAAAATCTCTCCTATCCAGAGCTGGCCGAGAAGGTCCTGGCCGGTTTTCTGACCGATTACAGCGCTGATTTCCTGCACACCGCAACGGCATCTACCTACGGCGCTGCCTTTGGCGGCAAGGCGGGCGAGACCGTCAAGGTCCGCGACGGCCTGTATTCTCTCGAGCTGTGGCACGGCCCGACCTGCGCCTTCAAGGACTACGCCCTGCAGCTCATGCCGAAGCTGCTCGTCGAGGCCAAGAAGATGCTGGGCCGCACCGAGACGACCCGCATTCTGGTGGCAACCTCCGGCGACACCGGCAAGGCCGCGCTGGCGGGCTACGCCGACCTCGACGGCATTGAAATTGAGGTGTTTTACCCGAACGACGGCACAAGCGAGATCCAGCATCTGCAGATGGCGACCCAGAAGGGCGAAAACGTGCAGGTCTACGCCGTGCAGGGCAACTTTGACGATGCCCAGACCGGCGTCAAGAAGGTCTTTGCCGACGCCGACGTCGCCGCCGAGCTGGAAAAGCGCGGCATCCGCCTGTCCAGCGCCAACTCCATCAACTGGGGCCGCCTCGTGCCGCAGATCGTCTACTACTTCTACGCCTACTTTCGTCTGGCCGAGCAGGGCGCAGTCGAGTGGGGCAAGCCTGTGGATTTCTGCGTGCCCACCGGCAACTTCGGTGACATTCTGGCGGGCTACTACGCCAAGCAGATGGGTCTGCCCGTGGGCAGGCTGGTCTGCGCGTCCAACAGGAACAATGTCCTGACCGACTTCCTGCGCACCGGCACCTATGATGCCCGCCGCACCTTCTACAAGACGACCTCGCCGTCGATGGACATCCTGATCTCCTCGAACCTCGAGCGTCTGCTCTACCACGTCAGCGGCAGCAGCGAAAAGGTCGCGGGCTGGATGCAGGAGCTTTCCGCCACCGGCAAGTACACCGTTGACGCCGAGACGCTGGCAAAAATCCAGCAGAGCTTCGCCGCAGGCTACGCCGACGATGCCGACGGTGCTGCTGAAATCAAGGCCCGCTTTGACGGCGACCACTATCTCTGCGACACCCACACCGCCGTGGCCTTCCGCGTGGCCGAGACCCGGCGCACCGACGCGCCGATGGTCGTGCTCTCCACGGCCAGCCCGTTCAAGTTCCCGCGCGACGTCCTGACGGCTCTGGGTGTGGAGGCCCCCGCCAGCGACTTTGCCGCCATGGCCGCGCTGACCGCCGGGACCGGCGTCGAGGCTCCCGCCTCGCTGCGTGAGCTGGATAAGCTCGAGGTGCGGTTCAAAACCGTGCTGCAGCCCGCCGACATCCGCACCGCGGCTCTTCGTTAAAAGCAACAACTAGAAAGTGAGGGCCCTATGGCCATCTTTGCAATCGGGGATATGCACCTCTCGCTGGGAACGGACAAGCCCATGGACGTTTTCCCGGGGTGGGAGGGGTATCTGCCCCGACTGGAAGCCAGCTGGCGCAAGCTGATCGGCCCGGACGACACCGTTGTTCTGGCGGGTGACACCAGCTGGGCCATGAACCTGAACGACACAAAAGCGGATTTTGCCTTTATCCAAAACCTGCCGGGCCAAAAGTGGCTCTTAAAAGGCAACCATGACTACTGGTGGACGACGACCCGCAAGATGGAGAACTTCCTGACTGCCAACGGCTTTGACACGCTGCATATTTTGCACAACAACGCCTGCACTGTCGGCAATGTGGCGCTGTGCGGCACCCGCGGCTGGCCGTTTGACGACGTTGCCGCCCAGGGCGAAAAGCTCATGGCGCGGGAGGCGGGCCGTCTGCGCATGTCCTTGCAGGCGGCGGGGGATGCGGCAGAAAAAATCGCTTTTCTCCACTACCCGCCCATCTACCCCGGCGCACAGGCGCAGGAGCTGGTGGATGTGCTGAATGAGTTCGGCGTGACCGAGTGCTACTACGGCCACCTGCACGGCAAGTCCATCCGCTACGCAACGCAGGGCGAGCGCGACGGCATCACCTATCGGCTGATCTCCGCCGACGGTCTGTCGTTCTGCCCGTATAAAATCAGGTGATGCGGATGAAGCAGAAAACAAAAAGCATTGTCACGGCGCTGCTGCTGGGGGTCTTATGCGCGGTCACACTGTCCGCCGTCATTACGGTGCCGGACTGGGAGACCGCCCGCGCGGATCTGCTGATCGGGATGCAGTACGAGACAACGGGCCTCGACCTTGACGCCGTGCCCGGCTGGCTTGCGGCGCTGGTCATGCTGCACCAGAATTTTCCGCTGGACGGCTGGGCCTGGGGGCCTGCCGCCGCGGGGCTGGCCGTGCTGCTCTGCTGGGTGCGCGGTCAGCGTGAGGCGAAACCCAAGCGCACGGAGCTGGTGCTGAGCATTGTCTTTGGCATTGCTGAGGTATTGGGTCTGAGCATCTGCAAGCTGGGCAGCTGGGCGTTTGTCTTTAAAAATCCGTATCAGCTCTGCGTCGGCGTGCTCTGCATGGCCGGGTACGCGGTGCTGTTCTACCACGCGGTCTGGGGGCTGTACGCTCTGCTGGGCCGCAGCCGGACGGGCGGGGAGGACTTCCCGCAGACCCGCTTCGCGGCGTGGTTCACCAAGGCACCGGGCCGCGCGTCGTCGCTGCTCATCGGCGCGGCGTGGCTGCCGTGGGTCGCCGTGTTCTGGCCCGGCTCCGTGGACTGGGACTCCTGGGGGCAGATCTCGCAGGTGCTTGGGGTGCAGGAGATGACCGCCCACCATACGGTGCTCTCCACCTGGCTGCACGGCTGGCTGTTCCGGCTGGGCCGTGCGCTGGGCAGCGACAACCTCGGCGTGTTTCTCTACATAGTATTGCAGTTCCTCGTCTGCGCGTGGGTGTTCGGGCAGGTAACGGCCTTTGCCGCCAGGCTCGGCTGCTCCCGCGGTGTGCAGTATGCGGTCACAGCGTTCTTTGCACTCGACCCCATCTGGGGCGCGTTCATACAGACGCAGGTCAAGGATACGCTCTACGCGGGACTGTTCGTCCTGTTTGTGCTGAAAACCGCCGACCTGCTGCTCTTTCCGCAGGAATGGCAGGGGAGCCGCCCGCGCCTGACCGCTTACGCGGTGCTCGGCGTGCTCTGCTGCCTGCTGCGCAAAAACGGCATCTATGCCGTTGTGCCGATGCTGCTGGCGTCGGCCTTCACTGTGAGTGAAAAACGCCTGCGCCGCCCTGTGCTGGCGGTGCTGCTGGCCGTCTGCATCGGTTCGTTCGGGTTTGACACGTTCACCGAAAAAGTTCTCGACATCCCCGCAGGCAGCGTGGGGGAGGCGCTCTCGGTCCCGATGCAGCAGACCGCCCGCTATATCCGCGACTACGGCAATGAAGTCACCGATGACGAGCGCACCGCCATCGAGAAGGTCCTCGACTACGACGCCATTGCCCAAAGCTACATGCCGGAGCTGTCCGACGGCGTCAAGCAGTACTACAAAAATCCCGGTAAGGGTGACCTGGCCCGCTATATGCTGGTCTGGGCCAAAATGCTGCTCAAGCACCCGGTCTGCTATTTTGAAGCAACGCACGCAAACTCCCACGGGTATTACACCATCACGAAATGCCGCGCCATCAACGATTACTACACGTTCAATAATGACATTTGCATGGAAATGTCTGAAATGAACGTCCACTATCTTGATAAATCCGGCTATCTGCGGTATGCTTTTGTACAGGCGCTCTCGGCATTTGAAAAGCTGCCGCTTGTGGGGCTTACAACGTCCATCGGGTTCATGGCGTGGCTGACTGCCGTGCTCGGTCTCTGGCTGGCGCGCTGCAAAGCAAAGCCTGTGCTGCCGGTTTTTATCGGCCTTGGCATCTTCTGGCTGACCTGCATTGCGTCCCCGGTCAATGACTGTATGCGCTATTTCCTGCCGGTGGCGGGGTGTCTGCCGCTGGTTTTCTGTCTGGCGGCGGTGTTTTCCCGTGAAAAATCAGAAATTACCGTCTGATTTGTTAAAAAATTCAAAAAAGACTGGTATTTTCCGCACAGGCATGGTATAATAACTTGTATTTTTATGTACATCTATTTTTGGAGGAATTTATAAATGAAACTGATTTCCTGTGAAAAGCTCGAAAAGAGCATGGTCGAACTGCAGTTCTCTATTGACGCGGAGACCTTCAAATCTGCTGTCAATACCGCTTTCAAGCGCGAGGGCAAGAAGTACGCCATCCCCGGCTTCCGCAAGGGCAAGGCTCCCAAGGCCATGATCGAGAAGATGTATGGCAAGGACCTGTTCCAGTATGACGCCATCAACGACCTGTTCCCCGAGAACTACGAGGCCGCCGTCAAGGAGGCCGGTATCGAGGTCGTTGGCCGTCCTGACCCCGAGGTCGTCTCCATGTCCGAGGACGAGGGCGCTACCCTGAAGGTCAAGGTCGCCGTCAAGCCCGAGGTCGAGCTGGGCGAGTACACCGGTTTAACCGTCAACAAAGATGTCAAGACTGTTGACGAGGCTGATGTTGACGCCGAGATCAAGCGCATGCAGGACCGCAATGGCCGTCTGCTGACCCGTGAGGGTGCTGCCGAGAACGGCGACACCGTTGACATCGACTTCGAGGGCTTCGTTGACGGCGTTGCTTTCGAGGGCGGCAAGGCTGAGCACTACTCTCTGGTGCTGGGCTCCGGCTCCTTCATCCCCGGCTTCGAGGAGCAGGTCGTCGGCCACAAAGCCGGCGAGGAGTTCGACGTCAACGTCAAGTTCCCCGAGGAGTACCAGGCTGAGGAGCTGGCCGGCAAGGACGCCACCTTCAAGATCAAGTTGCATGAGGTCCAGTACAAGGAGCTGCCCGAGCTGGACGACGACTTTGCCAAGGACGTCAGCGAGTACGACACTCTCGACGAGCTGAAGGACTCCATTCGCAAGGGCATCGAGACCAACCACGAGAAGCAGGCTGACCAGAAGGTCGAGAACGACCTGATCGACCAGGTCGTGGGCGGCATGAAGGCCGAGATCCCCGACGCCATGATCGAGAGCCGCATCGAGGAGCTGGTGCAGGACTTCCAGTACCGCATCTCCCAGCAGGGCCTCAAGCTCGAGCAGTACCTGCAGTATATGGGCATGACCATGGAGCAGTTCAAGGAGCAGTTCCGTGAGCAGGCCGACAAGCAGGTCAAGATGCGCTTGGCCATGGAGGCTATCGTCGCCAAGGAGTCCATCGAGGCTACCGAGGAGGAGTTCGAGGCCGAGATCAAGCGCATTGCCGATGCTTACCAGATGGAGGCCGACAAGGTCAAGAGCCTGGTCGATGCTGCCGCCGTCAAGAAGGATCTGGCTGTCAACAAGGCAATCGACTTCGTGAAGTCCAAGGCCAACATCGTCGCCGGTGCCGCCGAGGAGAAGAAGCCCGCCAAAAAGACCACCCGCAAGACCACCAAGAAGGCTGCCGCCAAGAAGGACGAGGAGCCGAAGGAAGAGGAGACCCAGGGCGAGTAATCACCCTGCGGGCATCCGTAAACATTGAGTAAAAGGGCCGGTACGGTTGCGCAGCTATGCCGCCGTATCGGTTCCTTTGTCATCACCCATACTTTATCGAAAGCACCAAGGAGGGAAACCAGAATGAGCCTTGTACCTTATGTTGTCGAACAGACTGCGCGCGGTGAGCGCAGCTATGACATCTTCTCCCGCCTGCTCAATGACCGCATCATTGTGCTGAGCGAGGACGTCAACTCCACCTCTGCCAGCGTCATCGTGGCACAGCTGCTGTACCTCGAGGGCCAGGACCCGGAGAAGGACATCTACTTCTATATCAACAGCCCCGGCGGCTCGATCTCTGACGGTATGGCCATCCACGACACGATGAACTACATCAAGTGCGATGTCTCCACCATCTGCGTCGGCATGGCGGCCTCGATGGGCTCTTTCCTGCTGGCCAGCGGCACCAAGGGCAAGCGCTTTGCCCTGCCGAACTCCGAGATCCTGATCCACCAGCCGCTTATCGGCGGGCAGGGTATCTCCGGCCAGGCTACCGACATCAAGATCCACGCCGACCACATCGTGCGCATCCGCGAGAAGATGAACACGCTGCTCAGCCAGTACACCGGCCAGCCGCTGGACGTCATCACCCGCGACACCGAGCGCGACAACTATATGACCGCGCAGCAGGCGAAGGAGTACGGCCTGATCGACGACATCCTCTATAAACACTGATTCGGGGGAACAACATGGCAAATCAAACGTCCGGCAAGGACGGAAAAGGACGCGAGCTCGTCTGCAGCTTCTGCGGGCGGACGCAAAATGAGGTAGAGCAGCTGATCATTGGCCCCGGCGTCAATATCTGCAAGGACTGCCTGGATATGTGCAACAATGCCCTGTACAAGGACGGCGAGCGCCCGGCCCCGCCGCGCGCCGGTATGCCGCGGAACCGCCGCCGCACAGCCGAGCAGCCCGGTGCGGACTATGACTATGACCCGCTCGAGAGCATCAATATCCTGACCCCCGCCGAGATCAAGGCAGGGCTGGATCAGTATGTTATCGGGCAGGATGCCGCCAAAAAGGTGCTGGCTGTCTCTGTCTACAACCATTACAAGCGCATTCTCTCCCGCGAGAGCAGCGACGTGGAGCTGCAGAAGTCCAACGTGCTGATGCTCGGCCCGTCCGGCACCGGCAAGACGCTGCTGGCCCAGACGCTGGCCAGGATGCTCAATGTGCCGTTCGCCATCGCGGACGCCACGACGATCACCGAAGCAGGCTACGTCGGCGAGGATGTCGAGAACATCCTGCTCAAGCTCATTCAGGCGGCGGATTTTGACGTCGCCCGCGCCGAGATCGGCATTATCTACGTCGATGAGATCGACAAGATCACCCGCAAGAGCGAGAACCCCTCCATCACCCGTGACGTCGGCGGTGAGGGTGTACAGCAGGCGCTGCTGAAGATCGTGGAGGGCACGGTCAGCAACGTGCCGCCAAACGGCGGACGCAAGCACCCGCAGCAGGAGTTCATCCAGATCAACACGAAGAATATCCTGTTCATCTGCGGCGGCGCGTTCGATGGGCTGGAAAAGCTCATTCAGAAGCGCACCGACAACGCCTCCCTCGGCTTTGGCAGCCAGCTGCGCACAACGCTGGACAAGGATGAGACGCGCCAGAAGCTGCTGAAGAAGGTCGAGCCTGACGACCTCGTCAAGTTCGGTCTCATCCCCGAGCTGATCGGCCGTCTGCCCGTTGTGACGGTGCTTGACCCGCTGGACGAGGAAGCTCTTGTCCGAGTTCTGACTGAGCCGAAGAACAGCATTGTGCGCCAGTACAAGGAGCTGTTCCATCTCGACAATGCCGAGCTCGTCTTTACCGAGGACGCGCTGCACGCCATCGCTAAGAAAACGGTGGAGCGCAAGAGCGGTGCCCGCGGTCTGCGCAGCGTCGTCGAAGAACTGCTGATTCCGATCATGTACGACATCCCGTCGGATGCCACCATCACAAAGGTGACCATCGATGCGGATACGGTGGCAGGGGGCGAGCCACGCATCGAGCACGGCATGATGCGCCCGCGCTACAAAAATATGACGTCCCAGCAATAATGTGCAAACACACCGGTGCAGGAATGCGCCGGTGTGTTTTTGTTCACAAAAATTTTATATAGAAAACACTTGATTTTTTGCAGTAAAGTGAGTATTATATATTTAGCACTCAAAGAGATTGAGTGCTAAACTAAAAATCAAAAGAGAAATCTTTTATAGGGAGGAACTTCCACTATGAAAATCAAACCTCTTGCAGACCGCGTTGTCATTAAGCTGGTCGAAGAAGAAGAAACCACCAAGGGCGGCCTGATCCTGTCCGGCTCCGCCAAGGAGAAGCCCCAGGTTGCCGAGGTCATCGCAGTCGGCCCCGGCGGTAATGTGGATGGTAAGGACGTTGAGATGATCGTCAAGGTCGGCGACAAGGTCCTGACCAGCAAGTACTCCGGCACCGAGGTCAAGGTTGACGGCGAGGAATGCACCATCGTCCGCCAGAGCGACATCCTCGCAATCGTCGAGTAAATTTGATTTCACCGATTTCTTTCAGATAAAAGGAGAGATTCATTATGGCTAAACAGATCAAGCAGGGCGAGGACGCCCGCAAGGCGCTTTGCGCAGGTATCGACCAGCTGGCCAACACCGTTAAGGTCACCCTGGGCCCCAAGGGCCGCAATGTTGTGCTGAGCAAGAAGTTCGGCAGCCCGCTCATCACCAATGACGGTGTCACCATCGCCAAGGAGATCGAGCTGAAGGACGAGTTCGAGAACATGGGCGCACAGCTCGTTCGCGAGGTCGCCACCAAGACGAACGACGCCGCCGGTGACGGTACGACCACCGCTACCGTTCTGGCACAGGCCTTCGTCAATGAGGGCATGAAGAACGTCACCGCCGGTGCAAACCCGATGGACATCAAGCGCGGCATGCAGAAGGCCGTCGCCGCTGCTGTCGACGCTGTCAAGCAGCACAGCCAGAAGGTCAACGGCAGCAAGGACATTGCCCGTGTCGGCACTGTATCTGCAGGCGATGCCGAGATCGGTCAGCTGATCGCTGACGCAATGGAGAAGGTCACCGCTGACGGTGTTATCACCATCGAGGAGAACAAGACCACTGCCGAGACCTACACCGAGGTCGTCGAGGGCATGCAGTTTGACCGCGGCTATGTGACCCCCTACATGGTCACCGATACCGAGAAGATGGAGACCGTCTACGACGACTGCTCTGTCCTGATCACCGACAAGAAGATCAGCGTATTCCAGGATGTGGTTCCTCTGCTCGAGCAGGTCATCCAGTCCGGCCGCAAGCTGCTGATCATTGCAGAGGATGTCGAGGGCGACGCTCTGTCCAACCTCATCATCAACCGTCTGCGCGGCGGCCTGAACGTTGTCGCTGTCAAGGCACCCGGCTTTGGTGATCGCCGTAAGGAGATGCTGCAGGATATCGCCACCCTGACCGGCGGCACGGTTATCAGCAGCGACTTGGGCTATGAGCTGAAGGACGCCACCATGCAGCTGCTCGGCAAGGCCCGCCAGGTCAAGGTCACCAAGGAGAACACCACCATCGTCGGCGGTGCCGGTGACAAGCAGGCTATCGCAGACCGTGTTGCCCAGATCCGCAGCCAGATCGCCGTTGCGACCTCTGACTTTGACCGCGAAAAGCTGCAGGAGCGCCTGGCCAAGATGGCCGGCGGCGTTGCCGTCATCAAGGTCGGTGCCGCTACCGAGGTCGAGATGAAGGACAAGAAGCTGCGCATCGAGGATGCCCTGAACGCGACCAAGGCCGCTGTTGAGGAAGGCATCGTCGCTGGCGGCGGCACGGCCACCATCAACGCTATTCCCGCTGTCGACAAGCTGGTCGGCGAGCTGGAGGGCGACGAGCGCACCGGTGCGAAGATCGTCCGCAAAGCGCTGGAGGCTCCTCTGCGCCAGATCGCTGCCAACGCTGGCCTCGAGGGCAGCGTCGTTATCGACAACATCCTGAAGGCCAACAAGCCCAACTACGGCTTTGATGCCCAGAAGGAGGAGTACGTCGAGGATATGATCGAGGCCGGTATCGTCGACCCGACCAAGGTCACCCGTTCCGCTCTGGAGAACGCTGCCAGCGTCGCCGCGATGGTCCTGACCACCGAGAGCCTTGTCGCTGACCTGCCGGAACCCCCGGCTCCGGCTGCTCCGGCCCCTGACATGGGCGGCATGTACTAAGAGACGCCGCAAAGCCTTGAAATTGCTTGATTTTTTGGATGCGCAAAAGCGAATTTACGCCTAACTTACGCCAAAAATTCAAGCGCATTATAGGGTAACAGAAATCGGCACCTGCCTCAAAAAACAGGTGCCGATTTTTATGTTATCCGGCAGCATGGTGATTGCAAAAAGTAGGATCGACGAGACGAAAATCATTCAAAAAGCATTTGAAATTTCCATCCAAATCCGCTATAATAAAGGTACAGCGTGTGGCGTTTCTGCGTAAATCCAGTTGCAGAGCAGCCACGCGCCTTTTTTTGCGGAATCGGGTGAGAAATGGCAAGATGAGCGAAAACTTCATAGGCAAATCGTGTAGCAGAAATGCGTAAGTCCGGATGTTCTGGGACTTACGCATTTTTTATTTTTTGAAAGAAAGGTGATTTTTTTGGAAACCGGAAATCAGTTCTTGGGGACGGAGCGTGTGAGCAAGCTCATGCGGCAGTACGCCATCCCCTGCATTATCTCGCTGCTGGTGGGCGCACTTTACAACATCGTTGACCAAATTTTTATCGCCAACGCCAGCTACCTCGGCTCCTACGGCAACGCCGCCAATACGGTGGTGTTCCCGCTGACGGTGGTGGCGCTGGCTATCGCCGTCATGTTGGGCGACGGCTGCTGCGCCTTCGTCAGCATGGCGCTGGGCAGAAACGAGGTGGATAAGGCCAAGCAAAGCGTGGGCAACGCGGTGGTGTTATCTGTCGTCAGCAGTCTTGTTCTGACGGCGGTATACCTCATTTTCGCAAACACCATCATCGCCATGTTCGGCGGCACGGTGAATGAGGAGACCTTCCACCACTCGCAGGAGTACTTCTTCTATATCACGCTGGGCGTCCCATTCTATATGTTCGGGCAGGCCATGAACCCCATCATCCGTGCCGACGGAAACCCCAAGTTCGCCATGATCTCCACATTGGCAGGCGCTGCTATCAACATTATCCTCGACCCCATTTTCATCTTTGTCTTCAAATGGGGTATGATGGGTGCGGCAGTGGCCACGGTCATCGGTCAGGTGGCAACGGCGTTTTTTGCTGTGTGGTATCTGCTGCACATGAAGATCATCAAGCCTGCGTCCGGCGATTATGCGCTGCGGGGAACTGTCTGCGGACGAATGCTGACGCTGGGTATCACCAGTTTTCTTTCGCAGATCAGTCTGGTGGCGGCCATGGCGGCCATCAACAATATGCTCCGTAAATACGGCGCCCTGGACGCTGTGTTCGGACAGGAGCAATACGCGCAGATCCCCATGGCTGTGGTCGGCATTGTGATGAAGTTCTTCCAGATCGTCATTTCCATCGTGGTCGGCATGGCGGCAGGCTGCATCCCCATCGTGGGCTATAACATGGGTGCGGAGAAGAAACTGCGTGTTCGGGAGTTGTTCACCAAGCTGCTGATTGCCGAAGCACTGGTGGGTGCGGTGGCGCTGGTGATGGCAGAGGGTTTCCCTCGGCAGCTCATCGCCATTTTCGGTGCAGCCAATGAGAGCGGCTACTATACGGACTTTGCTATTAAGGCGTTCCGCACCTATCTCTGCATGATGGTGCTGGCCTGCGTCAACAAGGCGTGCTTTATCTTCTTGCAGGCAGTCGGCAAGGCGCTGACATCCACGCTGCTGTCCATGTTCCGTGAGGTGGTGTTCGGCGTGGGATTTGCCCTGTTGTTGCCTGTGTTCTTTGGTTTGGACGGCGTACTGTATTCCATGCCGGTGTCGGATATTCTGACCTTTATCATCTCGGCGATCATCATCGTGAAAACCTATCGGGAATTGAATGTGGAAGGAGTGCAGAAAGTATGAAAAACAGAGTCATTACCATCAGCCGCGAATTTGGCAGCGGCGGACGCACCATCGGCAAAAAGGTGGCGGAAAAGCTGGGTATTCCGTGCTATGACGCAGAGATCATTCAGGAAATGGCAAAGGAAACAGGTTTTGCGCCGGACTATGTAAAAGAAGCAGGAGAGTACGCACCGGGGAGCTTCCTATCGGCAGCTTTTTCCAACCGAATGTTCGGCCCCACCAACGAGGATATTCTGTGGGAGCATCAGTACAAGGTCATCACGGCGCTGGCGGAAAAGGGTTCCTGCGTCATTGTTGGCCGCTGTGCCGACTATATTTTGCGGGACAAGGCAGACTGTCTGAAAGTCTTTATCCACGCGGATATGAAGTTCCGTGCGGAGCGCATCGTCAAGGTGTACGGCGAACGGGAGCAGTCCCCGGAGGAGCGCCTGCGGGATAAGGATAAACGCCGGGCCGCCTATCACCGCTTCTACACCAACATGAAGTGGGGACACGCTCAAAATTATCACCTGACGCTAGACAGCGGCGTCATCGGTATCGACAAGTGCGTGGACATCATCGCGGAGCTGTATTGAAAACTTTCCAGGAAAAACGTTTGAAATTCGTTTTGAAAATCGTTAAAATATAAGGCAACACCGCATAATTCCCGCCTTACGGCTTAAGCACCGATCCGGGGGCTGCGGCACCCCGCTCGCCGTATCGGCACTTAGAATTATGCAGTGTTGCCTTAAGGTCGAAGTCTCCGCAAAAAGAGGCTTCGGCCTTTTTGTATAAACCGGCAAAGTGTGCTATAATAGACAGAAATAACGCAGCGGGGGAGCCGCCATGAAAAAATACGCAAAATATCCGGCACTGGCCGTTACGCTGGCAATTATGGCAGTGATCTTTGTCTTGTCCTCGCAGCCGGCGGAGCTGTCCACCAAGGTCAGCCGCGCCGTTACCGAGACCGTGCAGGCCGGCAGGATAAAAGCCATCACGCCGCTGTGGTTCAGCACCACAAACCTGAACGCCAACGTCCGCAAGTGGGCGCACATCTATATCTACTGTGCCCTCGGCGCCAGCATGGCCGTGACCGTGCAGCTGTGGCTGCACCGCGTTACGCTGCGGCAAAAGGCACTGCTGGCATCGGCGCTGTGTATGCTGTACGCGGCCGGTGATGAGTTCCACCAGTATTTTGTGCCGGGCCGTGCCGCGCAGTTGAGCGACGTTGCGATTGACGCCATGGGCTTTCTGCCCTGCGTGGCGGCGGTGTATCTGGTGCTTTGGGCTGTCAGGAGGCTGCGCAATTAACAGGACTCAACCCAAAATTATATGGGTAATAGAGGTATTTTAGGTTGACCCGCCGCCCATACTCCCACCGGGGGGGATGTGCCTTGTCTCTGCGTCGGTTGTATGGGCTTTGCGCTGTGCTGGTGCTGCTGGCGGGCGTCGTGCTCTGCCGCACCTACTGGGTGGGACAGCAGACGGCCTATGCCGCCAGTGCGGGCGGGCAGAGTGTCCAGACGCTGGCCCTGCCGCGCGCCCGGGGCGATTTCTATGACCGCACGGGCCGCAGGCTGACCGGCCTTTCCCCGCGGTATTACGCACTCTGCCTGCCCGGAGACGCCGGGTACACGGCGCTGTTTCCGTATGTCCCGTATGCGGAGCAGAGCCTTTTGTATGAGCGCCGCAACCTTGCAAGCCCCTTTTTGATACAGGTGGACCGCGACCTGACCGCACAGGGCATCACGACCTGCACCGTGCCGCAGCATTTCGGCGGCAGCACCGCCGCGCACCTGCTGGGCTATCTGGACAGCGAGGGCCGCGGCGTGTCCGGCCTGGAAAAAGCCTACGACGATCTGTTGACCGCCTCCGGAGACGCGCGCACTGTGACCTGCTTTATGACCGCGCAGGGACGCCTGCTGACGGACACAAGCCCGCTTGTAGCGGTGGAAACACCCGGCACGGGGCAGGGCGTGCGGCTGACGCTGGACGCCGACCTGCAGCGCGCCTGTGAGGGGCTGGCCACGCTGTATCTGCCGCGCGGCTGCCTTGTCGTGATGGACACGGCCACCGGCGAGGTGCTTGCCTCGGTCAGTATGCCGTCGTTTGACCCGCAGAATGTCGCCGCCAGCATTGCCGCCAACGATACCTCACTGCTCAACCGGCCTCTCCGCGCATTCAGTGCCGGGTCGGTGTTCAAGGTCGTGCTGGCTGCAGCCGCCTACGAGTGCGGCCTTGACTGGTACACCCACGACTGCACGGGTGAGGTCGAGGTTGCCGGGCAGACCTACCGCTGTGCACTGGGCCGCGCCCACGGCGTGGTCAACCTGCGCGGCGCGCTGGAACAAAGCTGCAACACCTATTTCATCGAGCTGGGCCGCCTGCTGGGGGCACAGCGCATCCGCAAAATGGCAGAGACACTCGGCTTCGGCACGGCCACGCAGCTTGCGCCCGGCCTGCAAGGCGCATCGGGCACACTGCCCGATGCCGCCGCGCTTGAAAACCCAGGCGAGCTGGCGACGTTCAGCTTTGGTCAGGGGGCGCTGACCGTGACGCCGCTGCAAATTGCAGCCATGATGAACACCGTCGCAAACGGCGGCGTGTACAGGACACCGGCCTTTGTACAGGGAATTGTTGACGCCGACGGCACGCTGACCGGGCAGACCCGGGCGGCTGACACCCGCACGGTCTTTGATGCGGCCACGGCACGGGTGCTGCGCAGTATGCTGGCCTCCGTCGTGTCGGAGGGTATCGGCAGCGAGGCACAGCCCAAAACCGGCACGGCGGGCGGCAAGACCGGCACAGCGCAGACCGGCCAGTACGACGAGAACGGCGAGGAGCTGCTCAACTACTGGTTCAGCGGCTTTTACCCGGCGGACGACCCGCGGTATACCATTACCGTTTTGCAGGACGGCATTTTGAAGCCCGAAACCTCCAGTGCCGCGATATTTGCAAAGGTTACCGAAATTCTGGCTGTGTGGGAGAACTCCTAAGCCTTCCCCCTCGGGGGAAGGTGGCCCCGCAGGGCCGAATGAGGGCAGACCTTACCGCCGCAGCACTTTACCGGGCAGCAACGGCATATCTGCCCCTCATCAGTCAGTGGTCGGGGCTACTGACAGCTTCCCCCGAGGGGGAAGCCAATCTCTCCGTCAACCAATTTCCTCCAAGGTATTGCACTTTTGCGGCAAAAAAGCTACAATAATTAGTATCTGTAGACCGCAAGCAACCGATGCTGAAAGGGACAAACCGATGCAGCATATTTTTATCATAAACCCAACGGCGGGCAAGGTGGACGCCAGCGTGGCGCTCATCCCGCAGATCCACGCCGCTGCCAGCCGCGCAGGGCTTCATCCTACCATTGAGGTGACCCGCCGCGCCGGGCAGGCCCGCGACCTGGCCGCCCAATACGCCGCCGGCGGGGAAGAAGTATACCTCTACGCCTGCGGCGGCGACGGCACGCTGAACGAAATATTGCAGGGTACCGTCGGCCACCCGAACGCCGCCATCGGCTGCGTGCCTTGCGGCAGCGGCAATGACTATGTGCGCAACTTCGGCACGCAGGCGCAGTTCCTGGACCTTGACGCACAGCTGGCCGCACAGCCGTTCGCAGCGGACGTCATCCGCACGCCCCAGGGGTGCGGCATCGACATCTATGCCGCGGGCATCGACGCCCAGGTCGCCAACGGCATCCCCAAATGGCGGCGCGTGCCCTTCTGCGGCGGCACAACGGCCTACACGCTGTCGATTCTCGAGGCCGTGTGCAGCACCTTCAGGCACCGTCTGCGCATCACCGCCGATGACCGCCAATTGGAGGACACCTTCATGATGCTGGCGGTCTGCAACGGTCAGCAGTACGGCGGCGGCTACTGCGCCGCGCCCCACGCCAGCATGACCGACGGTCTGCTGGATGTGGTGCTGCTGCGGCCCGTGCCGCGTTTAAAGCTGCCGGGGCTGCTGGGCAGCTACAAAAAAGGGGAGCACCTTTCGGAGGGTGACACCGTCACCGAAAAATTCGCCCCGTACATGACGTTTTTCCGTACAGGCAGCATTGACATAGAGGTGCTGGACGGCAACCCGCTCATCACAACGCTGGACGGCGAGTGCTCGCCCCAGCTGCGGATGCACGCGGAGATCGCGCACAGTGCGGCGCGCATTCTGCTGCCGCCGGAGCTTGCCGCAAACGCAAACAAGACGCCTGTTCTGCAGGCTATGGGAGAGTAAGAATGTCTGAAAAAGTAAAGATCAAGATCGCCCGCAATGTGGTGCATCTGCCGGCCATCGCCCTGCGCGGGCTGGTGGTTTTCCCCAACAATGTGGTCCATTTTGAGGTGGGCCGCACCAAGTCCATTGCCGCCATCGAGGCCGCCATGCACGCCAACAGCAGCGTCTTTCTCGTCGCCCAGCGCGAGATGGATGAGGAAGAACCGGCCCTTCACGACCTGTATGCCTACGGTGTCATTGCCGAAATCAAGCAGGTGCTGCGCGTCTCCGACGACCTCGTGAAGGTCCTCGTCGAGGGCAAGACCCGTGCCCGTCTGCTGGAGCTGGACGTCGGCGAAAAGTATCTGCAGGCCACGGTACGCCCCGTGGCGGTGCGCGGCATCCCTGCCGACAAGCGCAACCAGGTCGAGGCTCTCGTCCGCAGCCTGAAGGACTGCTTTGAGGAATACCTGTCCTACAGCCCGCAAATTTCCAAGGATGTCGTCTATAACATCGTTTCCTCCGATTCGCCGCTGTATTTGAGCGAGTACATGCCCGCCAACCTCTTGTTCAAGTATGAGGATAAGCAGGTTATCCTGAACGAATCGACCCTGCTGGGCCGCCTCGAAAAGCTGCTGACCCTGCTGCGGCAGGAATGCCAGATCATGGACATCGAGCGCGACCTGGACGACAAGGTCAACGCCCGCATGGACAAGGGCCAGCGCGAATACTACCTGCGTGAGCAGATGAATGTCATCAGTGAGGAGCTCGGCGACGCCGAGGACACCCGCGCCGAGGCCGATACATACCGCGGGAAAGTCAAGGCACTGAACCTTGATGAAGAATCCACCGAAAAGCTGCTGAAAGAGTGTGACCGTCTGGCCCGTATGCAGGGCAGCAGCGCCGAGAGCGGCGTTATCCGCAGCTATCTGGATGCCTGCCTGGCCCTGCCGTGGCACACCGCCACCGAGGACGACCTTGATCAGGCCCACGCCCGCAAGGTGCTGGACCGTGAGCACTACGGCCTGCAGAAGGTCAAGGAACGCATTCTCGAGCTGCTGGCTGTGCGCAAGCTGAACCAGGACGTCAAGGGGCAGATCATCTGCCTTGTCGGCCCTCCGGGCGTCGGCAAAACGAGCATTGCGCACTCCATTGCCGAGTGCATGGACCGCAAATTTGCCCGCATGAGCCTGGGCGGCGTCCACGATGAAGCCGAGATCCGCGGCCACCGCCGCACCTACATCGGCGCGATGCCGGGCCGCATCATCAGCGCCATCACGACGGCCAAGTCCACGAACCCGGTCATCCTGCTCGACGAGATCGACAAGCTGGCGGGCGACTACAAGGGAGACCCGTCCAGCGCACTGCTCGAGGTGCTGGACCCCGAGCAGAACCGCACCTTTAAGGATAACTACCTCGATATTCCGTTTGATTTGAGCGAGGTGCTCTTTATCACGACGGCGAACGATGCCTCCACGATCCCTGGCCCGCTCTATGACCGCATGGATGTCATCGAGCTGCCCAGCTACACCCGCACCGAAAAATTCAACATCGCCAAGCGCCATCTGCTGCCCAAGCAGCTGAAAAACAACGGCCTGGAGGGGCGCGTGACCCTGACGGGCAGCGCACTGTATGCCATCATTGACGGCTACACCCGCGAGGCCGGCGTGCGCAATCTGGAACGCACCATCACGTCGGTGCTGCGCAAATGTGCGCAGAAGATCGCGGCAGGGGAGGCCGAGAAAATCAGCGTTTCCGCAGCGATGGTCAAGGAACTGCTCGGCCCCGAGAAGGTCAAGCCGACGTTTATCTCCCGCAAGGACGCCGTGGGCATTGCCAACGGTCTGGCGTGGACGAGTGTCGGCGGCGAGATGCTGCCTGTTGAGGTTGCCGTCATCCCGAACGGCACCGGCAAAATCGAGATCACCGGCAGCCTCGGCGATGTCATGAAGGAGAGTGCCCAGCTCGCCGTGACCTACGCCAAGGTCCACGCCGAAGAATACGGCATCACGCCCGACAAGTTCAAGAACACCGACCTGCACATCCATGCCCCCGAGGGCGCTGTGCCGAAGGACGGCCCCTCCGCAGGTGTCACACTGACGACGGCGCTGATTTCGGCGCTGTCCGGTATCCCGGTCAACCATGACCTGGCCATGACCGGAGAGATCACGCTGCACGGCAACGTGCTGCCCATCGGCGGTCTGAAGGAAAAGAGTATGGCAGCCTTCCGCGAGGGCATCTCGACGGTGCTCATCCCCAGGGACAACGCCAGCGACCTGTATGAGGTGGACGCCGAGGTCAAGGAGAAGGTGCGCTTCATCCCCGTGGGCACTCTGTCCGAGGTGCTGAAGCACGCCCTTGTGCGCCCGGGCCGCACCCCCGCCCGCGCTGTCCGTGGTGTGCCGCAGGCAACCTCTCTCATCGCCAACGACAAGCCCGCCGAGGGACATAAGGAGCCCGCCGCGGTGATGTAATTCGCCTTGAACGCCGCTCTGTAGGGACGGAGGCCCGCACCCGCCCGCGGGTCGATGACGAGCATCGCCTCCTACAGCTACACCCGTGGGGGCGGATTCCATATCCGCCACGGAGCAGAACGGCAGCCGCCAAGTCCGCGGGTCGATGACAAGCATCGACCCCTACAGCAACCCCCGTAGGGGCGGATTCCATATCCGCCCGCACTACGCCGTGCCGCGCATGTAGGGGGCGGCGTCCTCGACGCCCCGCAATACACAGCACACCCAAAATATAAAGGAACACCCATGAACTACAACAACAGCGAATTCCTCGCGTCCTACGGTCTGTCCCGCCAGCTGCCGGACAGTGACCGCCCTGAAATCGTATTTTCGGGCCGCTCCAACGTCGGCAAGTCGAGCCTTATCAATAAGCTCTGCAACCGCAAGAAGCTGGCCCGCGTCAGCGCCACGCCGGGCAAAACGGCAACCATCAACTTCTACCGCGTTGATACGGCCTACTTTGTCGACCTGCCCGGCTACGGCTACGCCAAGGTCTCCAACGCCGAGCGCGAGCGGTGGGACGATTTGATCAACAGCTATTTTGAGGCGAATCGTGCCGTCTGCCTGCTTGTCCAGCTGCTGGACAGCCGCCACGCGCCCAGCGCTGACGATGTGCAGATGCTTGAGTACCTGCACTACCACCGCATTCCGTTTGTGGCCGCGCTGACCAAGGGCGACAAGCTGAAAAAGAGCGAGATGGCCGCCCGCAAAGAAGAATTTGAAAAGATCTGCGCTCCCTACGGCTGCCAGGGCATTGTGCTGACCAGCGCCGAGAACGGGCTGGGCATGGACGAGCTGCGCGCGCTGCTTGAGGCCAGCATGACCCCCGAGACAGAGGACTGACCGATGGCCTACAACGAGTTTGCCTATTTCTACGACGAGTTCAACGGCGAGGCTGACTATGACGCGCTTTACGGCTATATTACCGACGAGCTGAAGGCCCACGGCATCACAGACGGCATCCTGGCCGACCTGGGCTGCGGCACCGGCGATCTGACCCTGATGCTGACCCAGGCAGGGTATGATGTCATCGGCATTGACCGCTCCGAGGAGATGCTCAGTGTCCTGCGCGAAAAGGCCGACGAGCTGGGCCTGACGGGCCGCTTGCTGTTGCTGAAGCAGGACCTGCTGGACCTGGACCTGTACGGCACGATCCGCGCCGCGGTGTCTACGTTTGACACCTACAGCCACATTGGCCCGCAGGAAAATTTTGAGAAGGCCATCCGCAAGGCTGCCTACTTTATGGAGCGGGGCGGCGTGTTCATTTTTGACTTGAACACGCCCTATAAGCACCGGCACATTCTGGCAGGCCAGACCTTTGACATCGAGGCCGAGGACGCCGACTGCCACTGGTCGAACCGCTACGACGAGACGGCGCAGCGGGTGGATATTACCATCAACATTGACTACCACGAGACGGGGGAGCACTTCCACGAGGCGTTCAGCGAGTACAGCTACGCGCTGGACACCGTGTGCGCCCTGTTGGAAAAGTACGGCTTCGCCGTGGCCAAAGTCGCCGACGGCGAGAGCTTTGGCCCGGTGCGCGGCGACAGTCCGCGCTGGATCATCACGGCTGTCAAGCAATACACACAAGAGGAAAAAGCTAATGGAACAGAATCATAACATGCTGCGCGGTATCTCCGAAAACGGCGGTATCGTGTTTTACGGTGTTGACTCTACGGAAATCGTCCGCGAGATGGAGCGCCTACACAAGACCAGCGCCGTCACCACCGCTGCCCTGGGCCGCCTGCTGACGGCAGCCTCAATGATGGGCATTATGCTCAAAAGCACCCAGGACTCGGTGACGCTGCAGATCAAGGGCGGCGGCCCTGCAGGCCGCCTGCTGGCCGTTTCCGACGGCACCGGCAACGTCAAGGGCTACGTCGAGCACCCCGTTGTGGAACTTCCCCCGCGGGCTGACGGCCATCTGAACGTCGGCGCAGCCGTCGGCAAGGACGGCACGCTGGACGTCATCCGTGACTTGGGTATGCGCGAGCCGTACATCGGCCAGGTGCCGCTGACCTCCGGTGAGATCGCCGAGGACATCACGACCTATTTTGCTATCAGTGAGCAGGTGCCCACTGTCTGCGCGCTGGGCGTGCTCGTCGATAAGGACCTGAGCGTCCGCTGCGCGGGCGGCTTTGTCGTGCAGCTGCTGCCCGGCGCAACCGAGGAGGAGATCGAGCACCTCGAGAAGAACATCAAGGCCATGCCCAGCGTGACGACAATGCTCGAGGAGGGCAAGAGCGTCCGCGATATGCTGGAGCTGGCTCTGGCCGGCTTTGCACCCGATATTCTCGACAGCTACCATGTGACCTACAAGTGCGACTGCGGCCTTGAGCGCGTTGAAAAGATGATCCGCTCCCTTGGCAAAAAGGAGGTCGAGCGCATGCGCGACGAGGACCCCGTTGCCGAGGTGAACTGCCAGTTCTGCAACAAGAATTATAAGGTGGATCTGAATGAACTGCTCAAAAACTGGCCTTCCACCGCCGAAAATGTACCGAGCGAAAACGCATAAAAATTTATGCAAAAAAATGTAAAAAACGCTTGACTTTTCCGCTCATATAGTTTATAATAACAAACGTCGCCCGGAGAGAGCGATTGAGCAAAAACTCTCCAACATGCGGCCGTAGCTCATCTGGTAGAGCGCCACCTTGCCAAGGTGGAGGTAGCGAG
>ENA-OQRB01000779-OQRB01000779.1-human-gut-metagenome-genome-assembly--contig:-NODE-779-length-21146-cov-4.999194_pt1 | contig 21146 bp, 13 predicted proteins | sample MGYA00243235_ERZ505100 | MGnify/ENA primary metagenome ERZ505100 (study PRJEB26097, sample SAMN02712145) | human gut metagenome | biome: Gut microbiome | host: Homo sapiens | place: Denmark: Copenhagen...
AGGAATACAACGTTATTTAATTTTTATGTTTAATGCAAAAGCAGAAACCACATGCTGGTTTCTGCTTTTGCTGTTTTTTACTCCCCTATTGATTGGAATGCGCTCCCTGTGTATAATAAATTGGGAATAAAAACTAAGGGTGATTGATATAATATGAAGAAAACAATTAGTGCAATGAAAAGGTTACTCAGTGCCATGCTTGCTCTATACCTTCTGATTGGTTCGGTGGCATTTGTATTTGCGTCAAATAGCAGCACAGAGCCTGTATTGGATGTAACTGATGAAAAAGAACTGACAGCAGGTACGCATATTTTTCTGGGCGAAAAAGATGGGAAAAGGATAAGCTGGCAAATTATAGATACATATGTCCAGGGTGTAGGAAAGAAAGCTACATTGTTTTGCGACTATATAATGGACATTGTAGAATATGGCTTAATCCCTGGTTACTCATACGCAGGGTCTTCAATGGAAAACTGGTGTAACACATTCCTTGAAGGAACTTGTTTTACTGAGAATGAAAGAGCACTGTTTACGGGTGTTGCGCGTAATTGTGGAATCTATGTTCCGACACGAACAGATATTTTTTCTTTTTTTCCACAAAACATAAATGATGCACAACGCAGAGTATTTCCGGGTGTTGCTGGAACAATCGGGACAATAGGATTGGGTACAGTGCAAATGAGTGAAGAGAATTATAGCATTTGGCTAAACTCTTGTATTGGAGGAAATCTTTGGGTTGATGTTTGCACATGGTATAATTCAAAAATAAGCTTTGGAACCACTGCAAATTTGAATACCTTCAAAGCAAGATATGGTATTTGTCCTGCGGCAAGCATTGTTCTGTCCAATGTTAGCATTCAGAGCGGGGAAGGTACATTAGAAGAACCATATCTTTTGAAGTTTGAAAGCGAACAACCAATAGAACCGACTAAACTCCAACTTGTTTCTCATGATCCACATATAGAGAGTGAGTATAAGCCTTACGGGAAATTTAAAGATATTCTGCCAATCAGAATGACATTCAACTTTGAAATTCAATCTGTTCAAGCGGACAGTGGAAATGATTTCAGTATAATAAAAGATAACACAGGGGAAATAGTGTACAAATTATCTGATGGAAACAATATAGAAAAGGATGTATCAATTGCCGAAAAAACAGTTTGGATTCGTTTATCTAACGTCAACCTAATACTCGGTGAGAAATATTATGTGCATATGGGCAATAACGTAATTCAATTTAAAGATACATCACAAAAAATTGAGATTACTGGAACAGATTGGGGGTTCATTTATCTTCCAGAAGAGTCGTCAAATGGATTCGTACTAGGAAAACACAGCAGTCCATTCAAAAATAGTAATGATGTAAATAACTATAAGAAATTTGCAGGATTTGAAGGTATCTATGAGCATAAATTAAGCGAAAAAGCGTATACCACGTTAATGAGTCAGGATTCATCCGTCGGGAAAAAACTTCTCATGTCAGTCCGCTTATTACCGCCTTTGAATCAGTGGAACGGAAGCTGTCACGGCATTGCCTCGACAATGCTCTTAGCGTTTACGGGTGATTTGGAATTGTATAATTATGTAAATGGTATAAAAAATTATTATGATATGCCGCGTCCGTGTGAAAATGCAGACTTTTTCGACATAATTGAATATTATCAAATCGGACAGGAAATCATGGTTGGATGTTCAGGAAGCGGAGAGAAAATTCAGATTGTTCTGAAAAAAATGATTGCAGAGTTAGATACAGCCCCTGTTGTTTTCTCATATAAGAGTAGGGACTATTTGCATTCAATATTAGCTATAGATTATGACATCGATACGGAAGGCAATTATTCTGTCCTGATGTATGACATGAATTTTTTTCCATATTGGGAACCCGCATTTATAAAATTGTCAATTTCAAGCGATTTCAAGCGCGTGCTTTTGGACGAGTGCATCGGAACTAATGAGATGGAATTGGATTCAGTCAGTTATTATACAGTTCAGAGTGTAAATAGCATATCACCGGGTCGTGAAGTATCGAATTATACAGATACAACTACAGAAACTGCCAAGCAATACAATAATATAGCAAATATCACAGTTCCGTTGTCCGCAGTGTCCTACCGTATCCAAAATGCAGAAGGGCAGACGCTGATCTGCGATGAGAATGGCAACTTCTCCGGTACGATGGAAATTCTGGATCAAAGCGGCTTCATCAGCGGCGCGGCTGACGGGAGCGGCAGTTCATGGACGCTTACCGTGCCTGCGTCAGAGCGCTTCGAGGTTGAAACCGAACAATCGGGAATCAATGTCGGCATTTACACCGAGCAGGGCTGCCTCGTTCTCGAAAGCGAGGACATCCGGAGCGCGACCTTTGTAACCAATCTGTTTATCCGGTTTGGACAGGAGGGACAGCAGAAATTCACCTGTGTTTTGTCAAACGATCTGCCGGAAGACCAAACGGTGCGCATGGCCTATGCTTCCGCAGAGACGACCGGCAGCACACAGATTGGTTTGGAGGCCGGGGATCTCCTGATTTCCGCAGACAAAACGACGCTGGAAGAGGCTGCTCGTTATGTCGGCCTCGAAAAAACAGAACTGGACAATATCAGCACGGATGACGGCGTAATCTATGTCCCGGTGTTCAGCGATACGGAGGATAACGACCAGAAAATCACAGTTTCTCTTGGCTCTATGACAACAGTTCTATCCGCAAAGCACGCGCTCACCGGGCAGATCTGTGTGGCAGGCTATCGGGAAAACGGTCAGCTTTGCTCCGTGAAGTTCTATCCTGCGGCAGAAAAAATCACAGCCTCGGTTGACCCCGGTGCAATCCGCGCAAAGGTATTCTGGCTGGATAGCAGCCGCCCGGTCTGCGCTGCAAAAACCATTATGATGTAAAGGGGACGCGTCAGGCTGACACATCCCCCCACATACAGACCAGAAGAAAAGCAGGCGCCCCGTTTTCACGGAGCGCCTGCTCTCTTTTTCAAGATTCCTTATGATACCCAAAGTTGGAGATCATATAATCGCTGTCGCGCCAGTTTTCCTTGACGCGTACCCACGTCTGCAAAAAGACCTTCGTGCCCATAAAGCGTTCGCAGTCCTTGCGCGCATCCGTGCTGATTTTTTTGAGCATCTGGCCATTCTTGCCGATGATAATGCCCTTGTGGCTGGCCTTTTCACAGTAGATCGTTGCGTCGAGGTCGATAATGCCGTCGTCGCGTTCCGAGAATTTTGTGATCTCGACCGCCGTACCATGCGGAATTTCCTTTTCCAGATTCCACAGCAGCTTTTCGCGGATGATCTCGGCCATGACCTGCTTCTCGGGCATATCGGTCGAAATGCCCTCCGGGAACATGAACGGCCCCGGCTGCGCAAAGTTCTCGCAGACCTGCATCAGGCTGTCCAGCCCGTCGTGCCACTTTGCACTGATGGGAATCACATCCGTAAAGTCCAGCAGATCTTTATAGGCCGCAATAACCGGCAGCAGCGTTTCTTTTTCCACGGTATCGATCTTGTTGATGACCAGAATCGCCGGAACCTTTGCTTCCTTGATTTTCTCAATCAACTCCTGCTCCTGCGGGCCGACGTTTGCAATCGGCTCGACGAGCAGAATAACGGCATCGACGTCAGCAACCGATTGATTTACAATGTTCACCATATAATCGCCCAGCTTCGTGCGCGGTCTATGGAAGCCCGGCGTGTCGATAAACACCAGCTGCGTATCGCCGCGGTCAACAATGGCGCAGATGCGGTTGCGTGTGGTCTGGGGTTTATGGGAGACAATGGCGATCTTTTCGCCGACGAGTGCATTTGCAAGCGTGGACTTGCCAACGTTCGGGCGGCCTGCGATCGTGATCATCGCGGTTTTGGTTTTCATATCTGTTCTCCTGTGCAAAATTCAAAATACATCTGATCCTCGGCCAGATTCTCATGTCCGTCATCAATTTCTCCGACCACGCCGCCCATTTTTTCATAAAAGCGCCGTGCGGGCAGATTATGTACATTGCAGCCGCAGAAAAAACTGTCCAGTTTCCGTTCCCACGCGGCCTGACGCACCTGTGCAAAGATGCGTCGACCCAGGCCCATATGCTGGTATGGCGGCAGCAGGTACAGAGAATTGAGGCAAAAAGAAAAGTCCTTATAGCCACCGTGGCTTGCCGCGCCATAGCTGAAATAGCCTGCACACTGGCCGCCGTCCATGACCAGATATGCCATATAATCTGTCTGCTCCAGCCTTGCCCGTTCCCGCTGCGTCTGTTCAGCAAGATCATATTCGTCGATCCATGCATCCGGATAGATTCCACGATACGTCGCGTCCCATGCGCTGCGCCGGGTCTCGGCAAGCAACTCCGCATCCGTGACTGCAGCGCGGCGGATAAAAAGATTCTGCTCCATCATCTCGGCAGTTCGATTTCGGCGAGGATCGCCTCTTCGGCGGCGCGCATCTGTTTTTTCATCGGGCCCTCGTCCACATGGTCGTAGCCCAGCAGATGCAGAATGGAGTGGATGGTCAGATACCCGACTTCGCGCCGGGCACTGTGGCCGAATTCTGCGGCCTGCTGTCTGGCCCGTTCGAGGCTGATGGCCATGTCGCCCAGCGGCACAAGGCCGGTATCCGGGTCTTTGTAAGCGTCCCACGATGCGGGAAGCTGCCCCGCTGTCAGTTCAAACATCGGAAATGACAGCACATCCGTCGCCTTGTCGATCTTGCGGTATGCGTTGTTGATGGCGCGGATGCCCTCGTCGTCTGTCACAAGGACGTTGATCTCACAAGGGGTGTTGACACCCTGATGGGCCAGCGCGGCAGTGATACATTTGGAAATCTGCTGCTTGAGCGCAAAGTCGCGCAGACTGCGGCCTTCGCAGCGGATGACAATGCGATGCTTCATTTCTTCTCCCTCTTCCAGTCCGGCTTCTTTGTGAAGGTTCGAGCGCGTTCGTCCGGCAGCCGGTTCTTTTCGTATTTATCATAGGCTGCGACAATGCGCTGCACCAGCACATGCCGCACTACATCCGCAGGTGTCAGACGGCAAATCTGGATATCCTCCACGCCGTCCAGTACGCGGATGGCCTCCTTCAGACCGCTGACCTTGTCGCCCGGCAGGTCGATCTGCGTGATATCGCCGGTAATGACGATTTTCGAGCCGAAGCCGAGGCGTGTTAGAAACATCTTCATCTGCTCGCGTGTGGTGTTTTGTGCTTCGTCGAGAATGATAAAGCTGTCGTCCAGTGTCCGCCCGCGCATATATGCCAGCGGCGCAACCTCAATATTTCCGCGCTCAAGATACTTTCCATACGTCTCCGGCCCCAGCATATCGAACAGCGCGTCGTAAAGTGGACGCAGGTAGGGGTCAACCTTGTTCTGCAGATCGCCCGGTAGGAAGCCAAGCCGTTCGCCTGCCTCAACGGCGGGGCGCGTCAGGATGATGCGGTTGACTGTTTTGGCGCGGAAAGCCGCGACGGCCTCTGCCACGGCAAGATACGTCTTGCCCGTACCGGCGGGGCCGACGCCGATGGTGATGGTGTTTTTCTCAATGGCTTTGAGATAATTCTGCTGGCCGATGGTCTTGGCCTTGACGGGCCTTCCCTTGGCTGTCACGCAGACGACATCCTTGGCCATTTTGCTGACCTGATCTTCGTTTCCTGTGTTGACAAGATTAATCAGATAGCGCACCTTCTGCTCATCAATCTCCTCGCCCTTGGCAGACAGCGCCAGCAGCGCCTCGATTGCGCGGCAGCCCTTGTCGGCGGCTTCCTCGTCGCCTGTGACTTTGAGTTCGTTGTTGCGGTTCGTGATCTTGATGCCGAACGCGTCTTCGATTTTGCGTACATTTTCGTCAAAGGAGCCGAAAACATCAATCAGCTGTTCGACACGCTCGGCATTGATGGTCCGTTCTGTCATTCAATCGCTTCCTTTAGGCTTGCGGGCCGCATGCGAGCAATCATTTCCTCGCACCGCAGACTTGCGTGCAGGCGGATACAGCCGCCGGAACGCTCCGTCCGAACAGAGCAGCCCGTAATGGTTCCGGCAATCATATCGCGCAAGGCATCTGCCTGCACCAACTCCAAAAGCCGGTCTTCCGCGTCCTGCGCCCGCAATTTTTCTTCTCTTGTATCATACTCACAAATTCTTGTAATTGCAATCCCCAATGGCAAAGAAAAACCGCCAGGAAGCGTGAAATACTGCGTTTTTGTCTCTTTTTCATAAGACCGCTCCGGTACAGCTGCACAGAAAAGCGAAATACGCCGCCGTCCGACAAGCAAACTGACCGCATAGCGCGGCGCAGCACGCCGCTCCTTGACCTGCTCTGTCTCTGGGACGATGCACACGGCCTGCCGGACCGTCTCGGCGTAGATCTCTGCCCGTGCTGCCGTTACCTGCGTTTTAAAGCCGAAATCCGTATAAGCGGACACCAGCAACTCTCCGCTTGCAACAGCTTGCCCCGGCACACAGAGGCAGTTTCCGGCCACAGCCTCCACGCGCGTCAGAACGCCTGCGCGCGCCGCGATTACGTCCGTTGGTGCTTTTCGGTCCAGAACGGGCTCTTTGTCAGGCCGTTCCCGCACGACCACACGCGCGCACATGCCGCTCTGCTGCACGGTCAGCCACTGCAGCTTCGGAATGCGCAGAAGCATCTGATTTTTCAGTTCCTGCGGCTTGATCGACGGCCCATATGTTCCAAAGCCTACGCCAAGTTCCTGCAGTTCCCGCAAAATCTGTGCACTCGGCACAGCCTCGTTGCCCTCAACTTCATAGAAAAAAACAAACTTCGGCACAAGAATTGCTGCCGTAATAGCGGCTGCCAGCAAAATAAGAAGCACGGGCCGCTTCCACAGCCCGTCGAACACAGCAGAGAAGCCGCTGCGCTCGAGAACTGCACAGTCGCAGCCACCCATGCGAATCTGCTGCGCTGCACGCGCCTCATCCCGCCGCAAAATCCAGATCTCAGCGGTAAAGTCGTCCGGCTTTGCGCAGAAATGAAACGCGATACGCGCCTTTGCCAGTCGCTGCATGCACCATTCCGGGCTTGCTCCCGTGATGGACAGCCGAGATACGCCGAGAAAAAACCAGATCACCCGCCACATCCGCGCAGACCTCCCTCACCGTAGGTCAGACAGTCGATCTGCCCGATGATCGTCAGCCGTTCCCGGTGCATCTGCCGGATCTCCAGCCCGCTTCCCACGACGGTCAGGCTCCCGATGTTCAGCCCGATCACGATCCGCTCCCGGTTATATTCCAGAATTCCGGTGTGCCGGTCAACCGAACATTCCCGAAATCCGTTGACCTCCAGATGCGGCAGCCCTGCGGCAATATCCATCGGCAGTCCCAGCCGCATGGATGCGGCGGCCAGATACGAACGCAGTTTTTTCAAACGGCAGCGCCTCCTGTTTTTCGTTTGCTATATGCTTATGCCGGACAGACTAATTCTTTCCATGGCTGCATAGGTTTTTATCCGAGGGAGGGGAGAGGCATGAGAAAGCTATTTCAGGCGCTTGCGCTTCTGGCGGCGTTTGTTCTGCTGATTGCTCTGCCGCAGGTTGCGGCGGATGGTGTACGCAGCGCGCTCACGCTTTGCGGACGGGTGATCCTGCCGTCGCTGTTTCCGTTTTTTGTGTGCAGCAACTTATTCCTGCTGCTCGGCTTTTCTACGCGGTTTTCCGCGCGATTCGGCGGCGCGGCGGCAAAGCTTCTGCGTCTGCCGCCCGCAGCGGGCAGCGCGTTTCTGCTCGGCCTTCTTGGCGGCTATCCGGCGGGCGCACAGGCTGTTGGGGTGCTTTATACACGCGGTGAACTCTCCGAGCCGGACGCTGAACGCGCGCTTGCCGTCTGTAATCAATCCGGGCCGTCGTTTATCTTCGGCGTGCTCGGCGGCGTAGTCTTCAAAAGCGCGGCGGCAGGCGCTTTTTTGTACGCGGTTCAAATCATTTCCGCTGTACTTGTTTGCCGCTTGACCGCGAAAAAACAGCCCACGTCCGCAAAGTCTGCTGCCAAGCCGCAGCAGCCCGAATCTTTTGCCGCAGCTTTTTCCGAGTCAGTGCGCCGCGCAGGGATGAACGCAATTCAAATCTGCATGTTTGTTACGGTCTTTTCCGTTCTCTCCCACTATTTTCTGCTTGCCGCAGGCCGCTTCCTGCCGTCAGAGGCACTGCCGTTGTTTCTCGGTACGCTGGAACTGTCCGCAGGCTGCGCGGCGCTGACAGACTGCGCGCTTGCGCTTCATTGGAAGCTGTGCATTGCATCAGTGCTTTTGTCCTTCGGCGGCATAAGTGTTCTGGCACAGAGCCGGGCCGCCGTGCAGGAGTACGGGCTGAGCGGAAAGCGGCTCCTGCCGTGCAAGGCGCTTCAGGCTGCGCTTTCCTGCACGCTCACGCTCATTGCCGCACCGCTGCTGCACGCGGAAAGCTGGCCCGCTGCCGCGCTTTCCGGCGCGGAGAGCCCGGAAACGACAGGGGCAGTGTCACTTCTTCTTTGTGCGGTAAGTCTTCTGCTGTTTCGCAAAAAGTACCATAGCAATTTGCGCGGAAAGCGTGTATAATGGGGGCAACACGAAAGAAAAGAGAGGCGGCTTGCCATGCTGTTCCGAAAGAAGATCGACCGCTACTGTACCTATTGCCAGTTCGCGGGGAAAATTGACAATGAAACGATGGTCTGTCAGTTCTGCGGCATCGTCCCCAGCAACCACCGCTGCCGCCGCTTCCGCTACGACCCCCTCCGACGCATCCCCGGCCTCCCCGCCGCCCCCAAGCACACCCACGACGACGCGGATTTTTCCCTGTAACCCTGCGTCCGGTAGAAAGCAACGACTTTTCGGAAATTTACGGCGAATCCGCACACAGTTTCCTATTTCGTTGTAGGGGCCGATGCCCACATCGGCCCGTGTGGAAGTCTCGAATTCGCTGTGGATTTTCGTAAAAACCGGTGCATCCTGCCGGGTCGATGTGGGCATCGACCCCTACGGGATTCTGCGTAATCCACACCATTCCATAAAAAATGAACCGCATTGATATGCTTGAATGGAGAAAATCTTCACCGATTTTCTCCATTTTTTCTGTAAACCTGTTGCGAAGAAGATTTTTCCTGTGTACAATAGTACTAAGTAGTATTCACTAAAAATAAGAGAAGAAAGAGGGAGTTACCATGAAAAAGCAGTCTGGATTCCTCCGCCGCCTCACCGCCCTTGCACTCGCCCTGTGCATGCTGGCCGCCCTGACGACAGAGATCTTCGCAGTGAAGAATGCTACATATAGTACATCTGCGGGAACAAAGTCAACAAATAAACAAATATCGGTTGGAACACATATTGCATTAGGCAAGCGGAACAATAATACAATTAGCTGGCAAGTCGTAAAACTGGCGAATGATAATACAGCGATTTTATTTTGTGACTACATAATGGATATTGTAGGATATGGGCCGACATCCTCTTATTCTTACATAGGCTCCGCTATGGAAGCGTGGTGCCAAACATTTATTGGTGGTAACTCTTTTGATGAGGATGAAAAGAAATTATTTATTAGCGGTACTCAGAATGATGGAATATATGTCCCCTCTAAATCTGAAATATTATCGTTCTTTCCTAATTTAGATGATGGAAGGAGACGCGTTTTTCCAGGGGTAAGTGGTGCGCTTGGTGCAGAAGGATTTGGCACAAGTCAATTAAGTGAACAAAACTATCATTTGTGGTTAAATTCCTGCGATTTAAGTGGCGGTGACCGTAGATGGGTAGATCTTTTTAGCTGGAATGATAATAAGGCTAGTTTTGCCACATGTGCGAATCTAAGTCGTTTTAGAGCATTATATGGTATTTGTCCGGCTGCGGTTATTGACTTGAATTATGTTCCGGTGCAGGACGGCAGTGGAACATTGGATGATCCATTTATATTGCGCGTAGATAAAGATGCAGATATCGTTGTTCCGCCGAGCCAATACTGCATTAAAGTCATCGACGAAACCGGTGCACCCATCAGCGATGCGAATGTGACATGGAATACTACTTCTGAACCCACCGATCAGGAGGGGAAGGCGTTCTTTGACCTCAATACAGCGGGAAACCCCGTGATCTATGTTAGTAAAACTGGCTATACTACATGGACAAACAAAAATACCAACTGGCAGAAGAATGAGAAGCGCTTTGAACGGGTGATTCTCTATCCAGAAAGCTATGGTAGCTTGAAACTCCAATATGCAAAGATATCTGATCTATTTGGCTTGATTGATGTTAATCTGGTGACGCAGACGAAGGTTCTGAACCTGCGCAACGACGGGGCGTTGATCGGCGATCTGAACGCGGGGCTTTTTGACCTTTCCTGCGAAGCCACGGATACGTCAGATGTGACGGGATATGCAGTTTACCAGAATACAAAGAAGATCGCGGAGTCGGATGATGGAAATTTCCAGAAGCTTGACGTCAGAGACTTCGTAGAGGGCGGCGGCTGCTTCGTGCGTGTGACAGATAAGGCCGGAAAAACGGTCGATACGCACATCAATCTACAGTTTGCAAAAAATTCCGTCAATGAGGACTTTAAGTTCGAGTTGAAGGGGAATAAAATCAGCTTTGACGTGCCCGATTATATTCCTCTTGTCGGTGGAAGCGGCCTTACCTTTGAGCTTCCCCTGGAAGCACCGGTCGTGGCATCAATCACGACGGATAAAATGAAACTCGGACTCAATATGAAGGTGACAAACGAAAAGAATGAAGACGGAACAGTTAAGACAAAAGACCAGCAGCTAAAAGAATATAAAGAAACAATTGAGAAAGCAAGCAAGTATATACAAGCATTAAAAAAGAATGATATAGAAAAGCTTAAGGGCTTCGCAGAAGAAAAATGTAAGGCGAATTACTTCAAAAAGTGCGATGTTACAATCTGTGGGTATGTGGAAGGCAATATTGGAAGCAAAACGGCTTCTGGGTATATACTGGTTATTATGGATTTTAAAGCTGCTGATTACGCATACAACACGCTCGTGGGGGTAATCCCGGTTACATTGCAAGTTGGCGTGGAAATAAAGTTTGAAGCAGGAGGTAGGGGCAGCTATCGGTTTGATACAAAGGTTTGGGATTTAAATATTATGCTGAATCCGTCAATCAAGCTGAAGCCGTTTGTTGGTATAGGATGCAGCGGTTTGGCCGGCTTCGGCGTATACGGCGAGGGAGAACTGGCTGCAAAGTGGAATGTCTTCGGAACAAACAGCGGTCTGCAGAATGCTGATTTGACAGCTGAGCTCGGCATAAAAGGATACATAGGCCCTGTGGAAGCCCACAAAGCCTTCGCCCACCAAACTTGGCACCTATACACCGCCAATTCCGTAAGATCCCAATCCCTGCTGTCTGGTGCAGCGTGGGATGCGGCACCGGAGGCTTCTGCGTATGCCCCGTCTGACCTCAGCTATCTTGCGGAGGAGTCCGACTGGGCGCCTGCGGCCGTGCGGACCTACGCTGCCCGCGCCGCGCAGCTGAAAGCGTCGTATCAGACGCTTTTGGGAGGAACATACCGCAATGCCCAGCCCGTCATGCTCTCGGACGGGAGCTCGCTCTACGCGGCATTTGTGCGCGCGGACGCGAAAACCGGTGCGCGGTATATCGCACTGACGAAGTTTGACGGGAACAGCTGGTCGGAACCTGTGCGCGTTGACGCGTCCGCGATTCTGGACGACGCACCGCAGCTCTGCACAGACGGCCAGACGCTCTGGCTTGCCTACGCCCGCACGACGCAGGAGCCCGGCAATTCCCTCGTCTCCTACGCCCAGCACCAGAATATCGTGGTCGGTACGGTCAGCAAAGACACACTTGCGTTCACCGAGCAGAAAACCTATCAGTCTGACAACTATATGCGCCTGCCGACGCTCTCCTGCGTGAACGGAACGCCCGTCCTTGCGTGGGCGGAATCCGCGGTCACGGATCAAGAAAGCGTCGTAAACCCCGCAGCCAGCACGGTCTATACAGCGGAATTCCGCAGCGGCGCATGGCCTGATGCGCGCAAAGCAGCGGACACAGCAGGCGTTGATTCCTTCTGCATTGGTGCGCAGAACGGAACGGCGGCCATCGCCTATATCTCAGATGGAACGCTCTATTGCGGCGGCCGCGTTCTGGCCGAGAACGTGATCGGCAGAGCCGTATACGGCAGACTGCCCAGCGCGGATGCAGACTCCTTTATCTGGAACGCCGGCGGTGCGCTGCATGACGAGGCAGGAACCATAGTCACTGCTGAGGGCATGGGCCGTGAATTCGTAATTGTCGGCGACAGCATCTATTTTAACCAGTCTAACGGCGCAAGCGCCAATCTGGCCGCGCTGCATTATGACGCTGTAAACGACCATTGGAGTGCACCGATCCTCTTGATCGGCGACGAGCAGTATCTGGAAAATCTAAACGCCGCTTCGCTGAACGGCAGGACCTATGCTCTCGGCATGCACACGACTGTGACAATCTCTGAGGATGAGGTAGACGACGCGAAGGATCTTGTCTGGACGCAGATCCTGCCCGTGAGTGACCTGAAGCTTTCCGATGTCAGCTTTGACAGCGATGCACTCGTCCCGGGCGGAACGCTTCCTATTACGCTCACTGTTACCAATTCCGGCGACCACACAGTTAGCAGTCTTGCGCTCACCGCGAACGGTGTGAGCACGACGCAGGTCTGCCAACTTCTTCCGGGTGAAAGCACGGAATTCACCGTCAACATCACCTGTCCGTCGGAGAAGCAGACGGTAACATTTGAGGTGCAGGAGCCTGGACAGGACGATTATACGCCGGAGGACAACGCTGCGGACTGCACTGTCGGCAGTGCAGATGCGGAACTTGATCTTTCGCTGCTCCAGATCGGCAGTCGGAAATTCCTGCAGGCAGCGGTTGCCAATCAAGGCATGGAACCGGCCAGCGGCAGTGTCCTGTTTATCGGCCCCGACGGCCAGACGCTCGCAGAGCGAACCTTCCAGAACCTTGCGTATGGCGGCACGGTCATTGTCGAGTATGAGCCGGATTCCTTCGCTGCTCTTTACGGCGAGGATGTGACGGCTACAGTCCGGCTTCAGCAGGACGAGCCGAACACGCTGAATAACACTGATTCCGTGCCGGTTTTGCTTACCGTGACCGAGATCCTCTCCGCGCAGCGTGATGCAGCAGTCGTCACTGCGGAGATTGCCTGCATGCAGGATAGCGGCGCGCGCGTGATCTGTGCGTTTTATGACGCGGACGGACGTCTGCTGCACACGGTGATCCAGCCGCTCCAGTCCGGCAAAAACAGCCTCTCCTTTACGATCAGCGATGCCAATGCAGCATGCGCAAAGCTGTTCGTGCTGGATGCGAAAAACGCCCCGGCTGCAGCCGGAAAAACCGTCCAGCTGAACAGCTGATGGCCGATTTCAAAATTCCAAACGCGCCGGAGGGGACAAATATCCCTCCGGCGCGTTTGCGCGTATTGATAAAAGCAGACCATGGAAAAGCAGTTTATCCCTCAAACGCCTGCGTAACCGGCGCCGAAAGGAAGATCCAGTTCCTTCTGTGTGGTGTCGTCGCACCAATCCGGCGAGAACGAATCGGTTCCGAGCGGGGCTTTGAAGATCGGTTCCGCGCGCATGGGAAGACTGTAATACACAGCAGAGTTGTGCATCAGTTCACCTGCAAAATACAAGAAGGGGACAATCAGTGTTTCGTCGTGGCGGGCGTAGGCGTAAAGAATGCGGTCGGCCAAGCGAATCTCCGAACGTTGAAGCATTCGTGTCTGGTACATATGGTCAAGAATGCGCCCGGCTTCGCTTTCGTCAATGCCAAGCTGCCGGGAGGCAAAATCCGCTGTGAAATTACGCTCACCGGGAACGCAGTAGGCCAGCACCAGCATATCCAGATAATGTTCCTGCGCAAGAAAGGCAAAAAACTTCTGATAGGCAGCGCTGTTTTTCATGATAGAGGCGTAGCCCTGCTCGGGTTCCGGCATAAGAAGCGCATAATGGAAGTCGCGCGCAACGCAGGCCTGCATGATACCAGCGTCAAAGTCAAAGTAATTATTGACCGGTATCTGCTGGGGCTCCTCTGCACTGCGCCGATCCATGTTTTCATTGGCTGTCATGGCGCGAAATATAGGATTTGCCGGGGCCGCCGCCGGAGGAGGCAACGATTTTCATCATATGCCATGCCAGCTGCTCTGCACGCTCAACGCGTTTGGCGGCGGGCGTGCGTGCAAGTTCGCGGCTCAGCGCAGTTTCTGCGTCGGATTCCCGATCAGCCTCCCGCCCAAAAAGCACGTCGAGCGAGACGCCGAGTGCGTCTGCGATTTTTGGCAGCAGTTCCGCGTCCGGGGTGCCGCCGCGTTCCCAGCGAGAGACTGCCTGACCGGAGATGAAGAGCGCCTGACCGAGATCCTCCTGCGTCATGCCAATCTGCTTGCGGCAGCGGGCGATGTTTTTACTGAGTTGATTGCTTGCCATGCCTGTCTGGCCTCCTATTTTGGGAGTTCTATTGTCATTATACCGTATAATCTCAAGCAGTGCAACACTGAAAACAACAGAAACAACGATTCATTGATTCCACATAATATAATTACGGACGGACGATCACCGTTAGAAAGAAAAACAGGAAATTCGGCGGTTTTCCGTGGGGGCATAAGCCATAACGGGCCTGCGGCCTTTTTAAAAACTGACTGAATCTGCTCGAAATTCAATGAATTGTTGAATGGAGATATGTAAATCCAAGCATGAAATTGATACACTGGCAAAACGTGAGTGCAATTCAACACTTTATCGATTGAAACAAGTACAGTATTTCTGTATTCTATTCTAAAATTCATGGGTGAAGCAGTCCTATTTTGGAATTTTAAGTCGGAAAGGTTTGATCCACCCAATGAATGGAAGCAAAACAGACAACGAAGGTAGAAGGAGGAAACGGACGATGCAGAAGATGAAGGTTTTCAGACGCCTGATGGTTTTGCTGCTGATTGTATGCCTGCTGGCCGGAAATGCGGTACAGGCTGTCGGTATGTCGCAGCAGAATACCGCCGTATCCGTGCAGAAGGAGCAGACAGGCTCCATTGACACAGCTGCGGCACAGAAGGCACTGACAGAAAGACGTGAGCAGGCTGGCTTGATCCGTGCTTCGGCAGATCAGCTTGACCCGGATCAGGAGATCCGTGTGATCGTAGAAATGGAGGCGCAGCCGGCTGTGCAGAGTGTTGTCGTCCAGAGCACGGGCGCAAAATTGAATGCGCAGCTTCAGTCTGTGGAGACACAGGCACTGCGTGCACAGCAGACTGTGATTCACAGCGCAAAGGCGATCACAGGCAACGATGCCATTCAGCAAACAGCGTATCTTGTTAATACATTTTCAATGAATATGACGCCTGCTGAGATGGCGGAGGTCGCGGAACTTCCCGGCGTTAAGTCGGTTTCTCCGGTCACGACCTTTGAGATGAAGATGAACTATGCGTCCCACATGACCACGGTCTATAAGATGTGGGAGGAAATGGGCTATACCGGCGAGGGTACGGTGATTGCTGTGCTCGACAGCGGCGTCAACTATCATCACCCCGATATGAAGCTTTCCGACGGCGCTAAGATCCGCATTACGGAGAACGACGCCAAGGCCCTGATTCAGAAGCTTGGCTACGGTACTTATTATTCGGACAAGGTTCCGTTTGCCTACAGCTATTCCGGCTACTATGAAATGGATAACCACTCCAACACTCATGGCCTGCATGTCTCCGGCATTGCAGCCGGCAACGGTGGCGATACCGGCATCACGGGTGTTGCGCCCAATGCGCAGATTCTTGGCCTTCAGGTGTTCGGCATGGGCAACAGCGCATTCACGGATGATATTATCCGCGCGGTCGAGGACGCCGTCAAGCTGGGGGCGGACATCATGAATCTGTCTCTCGGCAGCACGGCGGGCTTCTATGACGACGTGGCGTATCTCCAGTCTGCACTCCAGAGTGCGACCGATGACGGTGTGCTCTGCTGCGTGGCGGCAGGCAACGACGGCTCCAGCGCTTCGCTGCTTGGCATCAATACCAATGATTTCGGTGTTGTGGATTCCGGTGCAGTCTCTGCTCCGAGTACGACGCCCGGCGTTCTGTCGGTCGCTTCTGTCAACAATACTTACCTCAAGGGCAACACCCTTTCTCTGACTGATGCGGCAGGCACGACGCATGAAGCAACAGTTTTCAACTTCTCGCAGCTTTATAATACAGTGCGCGAGGAGAATCCGGGCCTCTACGGCTGGGAGACGCTGAAGGATGTTTTGCTGGTCGATTGTGGATACGGCACGATCAGTGAGTTGTTCGGCAGCGTTGAGCTTCCGACCGACGGCTCCAAGTGGGTCGCTGTGGTTCAGCGCGGCGAGATTTCCTTTGAAGAAAAAATCAATTTCTGCTATATGGTCGGTGCATCCGGCGTTGTGATCTATAACAATGAGCCGGGCAGCGAAGTCCCGTTTAATGTTGGCAGCGGCGATGCAGCTACTTCCTGGAGTAAGATCTGCCAGATCATGGTCAGCAATGATTTCGGCAAAGAGTTGACGGCAATCGCAGCCAAGGGCGACCGTGTGACCTTCCACGAATTGGAGACCAAGTTCCTTGCTGCCTCCGACGGCGGTGAAATGAGCACCTTCTCCAGCTGGGGTCCCACTCCGTCTCTGGACATCAAACCCGAAATCTCCGCGCCTGGCGGAAACATCTATTCAATCTCTTCCGGCGACGGCTATGAATCTATGAGTGGCACCAGCATGGCGACGCCCTATGTCTCTGGCGGTGCGGCGCTGACGCTTCAGGCAGTCAAGGATGCGCAGGAGAATGGTGAACTGTCGCTGAAGGGCATGAGTGTCAATGAGTATCTGAAGCTTGCGCTGATGAACACGGCTGATATCATCTGCCAGCCCGACAGCACGACGCCATATTCTGTTCGTCAGCAAGGCTCTGGTATGGTCGATCCGCTCGGCGCGGCAAAGACTCGTGTTCTGGCCTCTTGCAACGGACTTGGTGGTGCTGCGCTCAAGCAGATTGGCACAACAGCCAGCTTCACTGTGACCCTGACTAACTACGGCACACAGCCGCAGACCTACACGCTGACTCCCGATGCGCTCTATACCAACTGCATTGAAGCGGACAATGTTGATACGATCAAGCAGATCTCTGGTGCGCAGATCACATACAATGCGTCTTCTGTAACCGTTCCTGCAGGCGGCAAGGCCAGCGTGAATGCGACGGTGAATGTCGGCTCCGCGGAGTATAATCACTATGTAGAAGGCTTTACTGTACTGCACGGCGACGGATGCGAAGATCTGAGTCTGCCGGTTCTGGCATTCTACGGCGACTGGTACGGCTGCGAAAACATCATTGACGCACCCAGCTATACCGGCGAAAGCATTTACTATGAAACTACTGGCTATCCCTCGACTGGTGTTGGTGCCGGACAGCTCATTTCCGGCGTCACGGCGGAAGGGGAAATCAATCCCGCGTACATTTCCTTCTCTCCGAACGGCGATCGCGCTATGGAAGAGACGTTCCCGCTTCTCGGTATGCTCCGTTCTGCACAGACTCTGCGTGTCGAGGTGACGGATGAAACCGGCACGCCGCTGCGCACAATCATCTCTGCAACGCAGATTCCAAAGCTGCTCGGCGCAGACATCACGAGTGCACAGGCTGCGTATACGATGCTGACGATCAGCGATTATTACGCACTGACCTACGGTGACTGGGACGGCACGGTTTACAACGCCCGTACCGGCAAATATGAACTTTGCCCGGAGGGCCAGTATTACTTCCTCGTGACAGCAACCATGCCCGGCAGCACCCAGAAAGAGACGATCAAGCTTCCGGTCAAGCTTGATATCACTGCCCCTGAGATTGATGTCGTGTCTGCCGACTATGAAAACAATGCACTTACCGTGACCTTCCGTGCGGAGGACAACGTCGGTGTTTACGGCGAGATCGAGGTCTATGTCAACGGCGAGGGCAAGTATGTCATGCTTTCTGACTGCGCCTATGACGAGGCTGACGGCCTGTACACCTGCTCGCTTGAGGAACCGAGTGCTTACCGTGTGGGCGAGATGAACGAGATCGGCGTGTTCGCACAGGACTATGCGATGAATAACGCCACAGCCTATCTCTACACCGGCGTGGACGCATCTGCAGATATTGTCTATGCTACGCTGACCAATGCGGAGGACAGCTGGTTCGACAGCTTCCAGCTTTATGACCGCAGTGATTTGGGCGAGATGTATTCTGAGGATGAGATCGCGGAGTTGGCGTTTGATTGGGATATCCGCGGCAGCGTCAGCGCGCGTGTCGCATCTCTTACCATCGACGGCGAGAACGTTGCCATTACTGCAAAGCACAGCTTCGCTGTCAAGAAGTCCATCCAGCCGGGCGAAATTGAATTTAAAGTCATTGCAAAGGATGCTTCCGGTAAGATTCTTGTGCAGGAAACAAAGCTTCTTTATCTCTCAACTAAGGCCGGTGTTACAGCCCGTATTTATCCAGAATGCTATCCCGACCATATGGCAGAACTTTGCCCGGAGACGAACCGCCCCGCGAACGCATGGCTTGACCAGGCTGGTTTCTGGTCCAGCTGGAAGAATAGCTTCGGCTATCTGACCCATTATAAGACGGTCGCTCCGCTGGTGTTTGAGTGCAGTGATCCGATTAAGGAAGTCTCTATCATCTATTACGATCCGGATCAGACGCTTGCCGGTGACGCGCTGATGAAATCCTACGATGAAACAATCTATATGGAGGACGTGAAGTACAAGACCATGACGCTCACGCAGGAAGACTTCGTGGACGGCAAGGCCGCGTTCGATATGCCGATGGTGCCGTGGGACCTGGATATGTCGGATTATATCAACATCGATCCGGCAAACTATCCGGATACCCGTGTCAACGAGTGCTATATCACGGTAACGAATGTTCTGGGCGTCAAGTCCTACTACTTCGTTCGTGTGGAAAATGACGATATTTGCCGCTTGAATGAAGATCGAGACAGAATTGAGGATATGAATATTCTCGACGATCCGGACAGCATTGTCAGCCTGATGGGCTTTGAGTGGATCAAGCCGATGGATGATATGCAGTTCCCGTTCGTGTTCACACCGGAGGACCTGGATTCCGAAGGCAGAATCCATGTGACCGGCAAGGCTGCGGACGACGCGGTTCTGGAGGTTTATGCAAACGGTGAATATGTAAGCCTTGACGACCCGATGGAGTTTGCGTTTGACTTCAAACTGAATGTTGGCGTCAACTACATGTCCATCTTCACGGTAGAGGATTTTGGTACTACCAGCAGCACCACCTACCGCCTGTTCTATCTGCCGGAGCCGACAACGCTCAGCTTTGATCAGGCCGGTGTGGCAGATGGCGCGACCATCTACACGACAGACAGCACCTTCCTCCTAAGCGGCGATGTTACCAGCTACTTTGCCGGCAGAGAGTTGGCCATCAATGGTGATAATGTGATCTTTGAGGACGGCGCGATGTCAACGCCCGCAGGCAAGCGTCATGTAGCAAGCTTCGAGAAGAAGATTGCGCTGGAACTTGGCGAGAACGTCGTTACGGTCGAAATGGTGGATGCTGCCGGCCTGAAGGTTAAGATTACGTTTACGATTATCCGCCGCGAAAAGGAAGAAGAGCCTGAACCTGATCTTCCCATCATCATTCCGGTTCTCCCGGGAAGCAGCGGCTCGAAGTTCCCGTTCACGGATGTAAAGCCATCGGATCCGTACTATGACGCAGTCAAGTACCTGTACGAGAAAAACATCATGAACGGCACGAGCAATACGCTGTTCAGCCCGAACGCGGAACTGACACGCGGCATGGTCGTTACCATTCTCTACAGAATGGAAGGCGAGCCTGCCACGAAGAACAGCGGTACCTTCTCCGATGTCAAGACCGGGCGCTACTACAGCGAGGCTGTGGAATGGGCTGCCGAGAACAGCATTGTCAACGGCTTTACTGACGGTAGCTTCAAGCCCGAACGGGCCGTAACCCGTGAGCAGTTGGCTTCGATTCTGTGCCGTTATGCACGCTTCAGCGGCATTACGACCTATGAAGCAAAACTCCCCGCGAACGCCTCCGTGTCCAGCTGGGCAGCGAAGGATGTAGCATGGGCCTATGCTGAGGGCATCCTGAATGCTGTGCAGACAGCGGCTGCGGCGAAGAACGCAAACCGCGCTGAAGTCGCCATGGCAATCTACGCCTACCTGACCGGTACAGCAAAATAAGCATCGGACAAATAAATACAGCTATATAAAATAGGACTTGCCGCAGAATGTAAAATTCTGCGGCAAGTTTTCTATATAAAGGATTCTCGCTGTGTTGGAGGCTTTAGTCAGAAAATCTGAAAATAGCACAAAAGAGCCTGTGCCAGCAGATGCATCTCACTTTTTTTCACGAAGGTCTTCCTTTTGTGGAATTTATTTCAAAAGATATCTGCCATTTAAGCGAAACATAATTTCATTAAGTCACCACAGGAGACTTTTGCGAGTTCACTCGGCTCAATTTTTTTTAGCCCGCCGCCGTAAATACGTCCTTCTTCCTCAATGCCATTTCCGCTGATTCCTTTTAACGATTCCCATATTCTATATACAGAGTTCGGGTTATCTGATATGGCTTTCTGCAAGTGTTCTTTAGGATAAAGCATTAAATACGAATTAGTGGCAAGCGCTTCAGATAGGTTAAGAATAAAGCGTATAGGGGAACTATCTTTTTTTCCTCTGCCCATATAGGAACACAAAAAAAGGTTGCATCCCGATGCTCTTGCCAATACCATATTTTTCTGTTTTTGCAAAGATATTTTGTGCTTGTGCTTTCGAGCCCATTCTGCAGGTAATCCCATATAGTGGGGGACCGTTCCATTATCTCCTGTTCTGTCAATTTGCAGTCAAGCAAAAAATATTGCGGTTCAATTTGTGGAATTCCGTTGTTATCCGTTCTCACAAGATCGGTTTTCAAATATCTTGGACTTGGGAGAATAGGTTTAAAGAAAGACATATCAAGCCCTAATTCTATTATTTTTTTTCGGCTCATTATAAAGAAACTATTATCTCCGGTAGCAAGCCCTCTTTTTATCTCAAAGAAATCACCTAATGTTATTTCTGTACTTTCCTTGTAACGGATCTCCTTTTCAGGAAAACGTGTCCATTTTCTTTCTGTAATTAAATCAGTTTTTGTTA
>ENA-OQRB01000792-OQRB01000792.1-human-gut-metagenome-genome-assembly--contig:-NODE-792-length-20878-cov-6.763675_pt1 | contig 20878 bp, 18 predicted proteins | sample MGYA00243235_ERZ505100 | MGnify/ENA primary metagenome ERZ505100 (study PRJEB26097, sample SAMN02712145) | human gut metagenome | biome: Gut microbiome | host: Homo sapiens | place: Denmark: Copenhagen...
CGGAGCCTGCATACGGCAGGGGCCGCACCAAGTCGCCCAGAAGTCCACAAGGCACTTGCCGTCGGCGAGCGCCGCTTCAAAATATTCTTCGTTCAGATGTTCGATAGCCATTATCATTTATCCTTTCTTATTTAAATTATCAATAAACTCGCAGGCGCTGAGCGCGGCGATGTTCCCCTCGCCGACAGCCTTTGCCGCCTGATACGGCTTTCCGGTACAGTCTCCGGCCGCGAACACACCGGGGATACTTGCCGCCATATTCCGGTCCACCGCTATCGCCGCGCCGCTGCTCTCAAGCCCCGGCATAAGATTTGCGACAGAGACCGTATCTTTTATTATGAACACTCCGTCGACCGGATATGTCTCCCCGCCGCAGACTACCGCCTCGGTGCGGAGCGTGCCCCGTATCTCATAGCGCGCCGCCTCCGGAAATGCCAGCACGCTGCAGCCGATACCGCGCAGGAAGTCCGCATCTCTCTCAGCTTCCTCATTGCTGCCAATGAGGGCGACGGTCTTGCCGCGATAGAGCATCCCGTCGCAGGTCGCACAGTAGCTGACTCCGCGGCCGAGGAGCTCCGCCTCTCCGGGATACAGCTTTTCCCGGGTAATACCCAGAGCCAGTATCAATGCGCGTGACTCATAAAAATCGCTGCCGACCGCAACGCCGAAGCTGTCCCCCATCGGCACCGCCGACAATACACGCCCCGTAATTATCTCTGCGCCGCTGCTCTCAAGCTGTGCACGGAACGTGCGCGCCATCTCCTCGCCCGTGACCTCCGGCATACCGGGGTAATTGCTCATGCTCTCCGCCTTATACATGCTCGAGGTATCGACTGGGTTTGCGATAACGGCGACGGTCTTGCCGCGGCTGCGCGCGGTAAGCGCTGCGGAGCTACCCGCCGCACCGCCGCCGACAATAATTATATCATACATAAATATCACTTCGCTTTCTGATTTTGATTATATCCAATTCCCGCAGGCAAGTCAATTTATATATCTTAATTGTGCAGAGCTTTTAGATTTTTTCTTGCATTTTATCGACTGCTCTGATATAATTGACCATAGTCAAGAGCGGGATTATGTTTGTAACCACATCTTATTAAAAAAGGAGAATCACATGAAAAAGAAAATACTTACGCTCCTCATTCTAGCTGCAATGCTCGTCTGTCTGCTGCCCACCGCCGCGTTCGCTGTAAAGCCGGGCGAACAGTTGCCTTATTCGGTGTACTGCTCGGCGTGCGGTCAAACTGCTCTGCATATGTATCTGGACGGATATACGAAGGGCACGTATAATGCCAGCTTTGGCGACTACTTTCACATTATACATGGGCATGACGATTGGGACCATAAGATCGATAGTGACCAGCGCTGCTTCAGACCCCAATTCGGCGATTACACCATCGAGTACGCTCAGCTCTCGGCCTCAAGCGGTCAGGATCCCGCAGTCTATCACAAGGCAACCTGCGTATGCGGACTGTCCTTGAATAAGGAGCACAACTATTCGGAATACCAGTCCGGCAAGCGCAGCTGCTCCGACTGCGGCTATGTGCAGACCTGCGACCACAGCGGCAACACCAATCCCACCTGCCTCAGCACCACCTGCTCCGTATGCGGAGGCACTGTCCCCAAAACGGAACACATCCGTGCGCAGTTCAAGCACGACGAGCGCGGCCACTGGGCATATTGCACCAAGTGCGATTCCATCCTCAGCAGGGTGCTCCCGCACACATGGGACAACGGCGTCGTGACTGACCCCGGCACCTGCCTCGCTCCCGGCTCAATGAAATACACCTGCACCGCCTGCGGTGAGACTAAGGCCGAAAGCATCACGGGCAATCACGATTACAGGAACGCGCATGACGCTGACAATCATTATCAGGAGTGCAGCGTCTGCGGCGACAAGAAGAACGTTGAGGCCCACAAATGGAACGAGGGCGTTGTCACTCAGGAGCCGAACTGCATGGTTTCCGGTATCAAGAAATTCACCTGCACCGTCTGCGGCGCAACAGATCAGCTGGATATTGAGGGCGATCACGATTACAAGGACGCGCATGACGCCGACAATCATTATCAGGAGTGCAGCGTCTGTGGCGACAAGAAGAACGTTGAGGCCCACAAATGGAACGAGGGCGTTGTCACCGATACCGGCACCTGTGTCACCCCAGGTTCAGTGAAGTACACCTGCACCGTATGCGGCGAGACCAAGACCGAGAGCGTCACCGGCGAGCACGACTACAAGGATGCTCACGACAAGGATAATCACTATCAGGAATGCTCCGTCTGCCATGACAAGAAGAACGTTGAAGCACACAAGTGGGACAACGGTGTTGTCACCGATACCGGCACCTGTGTCACCCCAGGTTCAGTGAAGTACACCTGCACCGTCTGCGGTGAGACCAAGACCGAGAGCGTCACAGTTGAGCACGACTACAAGGACACTCACGACAAGGACAGCCACTATCAGGAGTGCTCCGTCTGCCATGACAAGAAGGATGTCGAGGCGCACAAGTTCGTATGGAAGATCGACCGCGCGGCCACTACCACCAAGGAGGGCGAGAAGCACGAGGAGTGCAGCGTGTGCGGCTATAAAAAGGCTCCCGTGAGCATTGAAAAGCTCTCCCCTGCCGCGAAGCCCCGCACCGGCGACGCATCCATCGTCTGGCTCGTTCTGCTCGTTTCCACTGGCAGCGCCGCGGCTGCTGTCGTACTGTATACAAAACGTAAACTGGCATAAGTCACAAAAAGAGCTGGTAATTATTTTCGGTTTTGCAAGCTTGCACTGGTAAAGATTCTCTGTTATAATGTCTGCTGTCACGGTCATTACTCTCGATAAGGAGGATAACGATGCCAAAGGGACTGCAGGCAAAGGGCCTTGCCAGGCGCGACAAAATGCTGCTGGCAGCTATAACGCACTTTCTCGCCGACGGATACGAGAAAACGACTACCGCGTCCATCGCAAAGGCAGCGGGTATGTCCGCTTCGTCGTTCTTCGCCGCGTTCGAGACGAAGGAAGCGCTGCTTCTGCTGCTCGTGAAGCATATGTTCTCCAACCAGTTCAACGAGATATTCAGCATCATCGGCAGCAATGCGGAGCCGGTCATGATATACGCGGCCGAAACCTCCCTGCAGCTCTATCTCTCCGAGCTGTCGGAGCCTCTGCGCGAGCTGTACGTGACCGCCTATTCCCTGCCCACCACCTCAGAGTTTATATATCAGAACACTGCGAAGGAGCTTGAGCAGTTCTTTGCCCCGTATAATCCCGGCAGCTCATCCCGCGATTTCTACGAGCTGGAGATCGCGTCGGCGGGGATAATGCGCGGCTTCATGGCTAAGCCCTGCGACGTGTATTTCACGATGAATGACAAGCTGCGGCGTTTCCTCGGCTGCTGCTTCACGCTGTACCATGTGCCGCAGAGCCTTCAGGAGCAGGTCATCGAGTCGGTGCTGGAGATGGATCTGCACACGACGGCGGTGAATCTGGTCAACAGCGTCGTTGCGCAGGCCGAGGCCGGTTTCGAGGCGATAATGAACAAGTAAAGGGTTCATTATATTATGTAAACTATGTTATGTTAAGCGCACCAGCGGCTCAAGCGAGCCGCTGGTGTGTTGCTTGTTGTCGATATAGCATATGTGAAAAATCCCCGACGGTTCTGAACCGTCGGGGATCATTATCATATCAGCCGCCGAATACGCTCAGCAGGAAGCCCGCCGCGATGGCGGAGCCGATAACACCGGCAACGTTCGGCCCCATGGCGTGCATGAGGAGGAAGTTTGTCTTGTTATACTTGCGTCCCTCATCCTGCGAAACGCGCGCCGCCATCGGCACCGCGGAAACACCGGCAGAGCCGATCAGCGGATTGATGCGTCCGCCGGAGGTCTTGTACATCACAACGCCGCCGAGCAGTCCGCCGATGGTGGACAGGCCGAAAGCGCAGAGGCCGAGCACGATTATCTTTATCGTGTTCCAGCTCAGGAAGTTCTGGGCGACCATCGTCGCGCCGACCGAGGTGGCGAGGAAGATGGTGATGATATTCATCAGCGCGTTCTGCGCGGTATCGCTGAGACGGTCGGTCACGCCGCATTCGCGGAACAGGTTGCCAAGCATCAGGCAGCCCACCAGCGGAGCGGTCGACGGCAGGAGGAGGATAACGAAGGTCGCAACCACGATCGGGAAGATTATCTTCTCGGTCTTGGACACCTCGCGCGCCTGCTCCATCTTGACCTTGCGCATCTTATCCGTCGTGCACAGCTTCATGAGCGGCGGCTGTATCAGCGGGACAAGCGCCATGTACGAGTACGCGGCGATGGCAATTGGGCCGAGCAGATGCGGGGCGAGCTTTGTGCATAGATATATCGCGGTCGGACCTCCGCGCCGCCGATGATGCCGATGGAAGCCGCCTCAGGCCCCGTGAAGCCGAACAGCAGCACCGCGCCGAAGAAGGCGAGGAATACGCCGAGCTGTGCCGCTGCGCCGAGAAGCAGACTTTTGGGATTTGCAAGCAGCGGGCCGAAATCGGTCATTGCGCCGACGCCTAGGAAGATCAGCGACGGGTATATACCGGCCTTGACGCCGATATAGAAGAAGTCCAGCAGACCGGCGTTGCTCATAATGTGGCCGTAGCTGTGATAATAGGGGCTTGCCTCGTCCAGAAACGCCTCCCACAGCTCTGGATGATACAGCGCGTTTTCGCCGAGACCGACGAAGTATGACAGATTCGTCAGCAGGCAGCCGAACGCGATGCCGCACAGGAGCAGCGGCTCGAACTTCTTCACGATGCCGAGATACAGCAGCACGAAGGCGATGATTATCATCACAAGGTTTTTCCATCCGCCCTCGGTCGTGAAGAACGCCGCGAAGCCCGACTCCATGGCGAGTTCCTCAAGAGTAGCTATTATATCCATAGCCGCCCCCTTATGCGATGACCACCAGCGGCGCTCCGGTCTCGACCACCGCACCCTTGCTGACCGCGACCTGCGCGACGGTGCCAGACTTGGTCGCGACTATCTCGTTTTCCATCTTCATGGCTTCAAGTACTATCAGCACATCGCCCTCTTCGACCTTCTGGCCGGGTGCGACGTTGATTTTGAGAATGTTGCCGGGCATGGGGGCTTTTACGACCTCGCCGGAGGCAAGCGCAGCCGCAGGCACGGCAGCCGGTGCGGCAGGCGCTGCGGGAACAGCAATGGGCGCAGCCGGTGCGGCGGGGGCGACGGCGTCATACTCGTCTATGAGCATGGCCTGACCCATTTCCACCTCGACCTCATATACACGGTTATTCAAAGTTACCTTATATTTCATCTTCCTTGACCTCCTTGATGGATATGAAGCGCAGCTCGTTGAGCGGCTTGCCGAGGGTGTCGGCGACTATCGCCATGACCATGGCGGCATCGCGCGGGTCGGTGTCATAAAGCTTCAGCTCGCCCGCGGTGCCTGGAGCGGGCTTGGCGCTGACCGGTGCGCTCTGCGCGGCAGGAGCAGGCTCGGCCGCGGCCTTTGCGGCTGCCTTTTTATTCTGCGCGACCATGATCTTGCCCATCAGCATGACGACCAGCATCAGCAAAATCAGCCCGACGAACACGACGAGATATCCAAGGATAGCGGTTATTCCGGCATTTGCGACGGAAATGTTGACCATATCTGTCATAAAAGCGCCTCCTTACAGCTCCGTCATGGAATAGCTGACGACGCGCTCCTCGCGCTCGCGGCGCTTGGCAAAGAAGTCCTCCGCGACCTGCGGGAACACGATGTAGCTCAGCACATCCTCCTCGCAGCGCGCGGTGTCTCCCAGCGCCTTCTCCGCCTTTTCATAGGTGTCGGCGGGCAGCGTCGCGGCATAGCGTCCCTCGACCGGCTTCTCGCCGCCGAGTATCTTCGCGCGGATCTCCGGATCGATCGGCGCGGGCGTACGGCCGTATTCGCCGCGGCAGTAGGCGCGCATCTCCGCACCGACGTTCTTGTACCGCTCCCCTGCCAGCACGTTCTGCACGGCCTGCGTGCCGATGAGCTGGCTCGTCGGGGTGACGAGCGGAGGATAGCCCATGTCCTTGCGGACGCGCGGCGTCTCGAGCAGCGCCTCGTCGAACTTGTCCAGAGCGTTCATCATCTTGAGCTGGCTGAGAAGGTTCGAGAGCATGCCGCCCGGTATCTGATAGTTGAGACACTGTGTGTCGGTGCCCATCGAGATGGGGTTGAGCGTGCCGTCAGCGATATACTCGGCGCGGATAGGCTTGAAGTAGTCGGCGATCTCGTACAGGAGCTTCTCGTTGAGGTCAACGCCGTAACCCAGTTCCTTGAGTGCGCAGTAAAGCGTCTCGGTCGCGGGCTGGGACGTGCCGCCGGAGAAGGGAGATATGGCCGTGTCGATAACGTCGGCTCCGGCTTCGATGCCCTTCAGGTAGGCCATGAACGCCATGCCCGTAGTGCTGTGCGTATGCATGACGACCGGCAGGTCGACCGCATCCTTCAGCGCGGCGACGAGGTCGTACGCGGCCTTGGGCGTCAGAATACCGGCCATATCCTTGATGCATATGGAGTCGACGCCCATCTGCGCCATCTCCTTTGCAAGTTTCACATAGCTGTCGAGCGTGTGGACTGGGCTTGTGGTGTATGAAATAGTACCGGACGCCATCGCCCCCGCTTCAACCGTCGCCTCGATGGCGACGCGCAGGTTATCGATGTCGTTGAGCGCGTCAAAAATGCGGATTATATCTATGCCGTTGCGGACGGACGCGCGCACGAAGCGGCGGACTATATCGTCCGGATAGTGCTTGTAGCCGAGAATATTCTGCCCGCGGAGCAGCATCTGGAGCTTTGTGTTCGGCATCTTCGCACGGATCTTGCGCAGACGCTCCCACGGGTCTTCGTTGAGGTAGCGCAGGCAAACGTCGAATGTCGCGCCGCCCCAGCACTCGGCGGAATAGAAGCCTGCCTTGTCCATCGTCTCAAGGATTGGCTCAAATTTTTCATAAGGAAGTCGTGTGGCAATGAGGGATTGGTTCGCGTCGCGCAGCACGGTTTCTGTGAATTGTACGTTCATGGCTCCTCCTGTTTTATTTATATGGAAATACGTACAGTATCCCCGAATTCTGTTCAATGTATTATAACATTTGTTTTTCCGCAAGGCCAGACCAAAGCTCAAAATCAGGCTTTTAGATAAAAACCGTTAATTTTTTGATGAAGATCCGTTGGTTTTTTATGCAAGTTTGCCCATCAGTTGGTTAAATGCTTGCCGTTTTTGCCCGATACGTGCTGTGCCCGAGTCACGACCGGCACGAAGCGGTCGGGTGTGCCGCAGCTGAGCTAGGGTGCTTCTTTAGGGTATGCTGCCTCCCGCTGCGGGGACAAGTCCGGAACATTCCCAACGCGGCGCTGGCTGCATATAATGGGCTTAGGCGGCGTATGACGCTGTCTAAGCCCATTATCGGGAGGAAATTATGGACGAAAAAGAATATTACGGCATGAAAATATACGCCAATTCCGTCTGCGGCGGCAGCGGAAACGGCTGCGGATGCTGCTCCTGCACCGGCCCTGCCGGGCCGATGGGGCCGCAAGGACCTGCTGGCCCGCAAGGCGTTCAGGGGCCTGTCGGCCCGCAGGGTCCGCAAGGCGAGCGCGGTGAAACCGGAGCTACCGGCGCGACTGGAGCAACGGGCGCAACAGGTGCAACTGAGGCGCGGTGGTAAGGGAACGGTGAAAAAGTGTAGAAAAAGTTATGATAATGTAAGAAATTTAAGAAATGTAGCTATAATTACAATGAAATGATCACACTACGCAGAAGAGCTGTTTTGAGTTTCAAAACAGCTCTTCTGAACATCAAAGTTACATTTTTAGGTATATCTTCCCTATTGATGTTGCAGGCCGTCTACACGGCAATACAGACAGCCTACACAGTTATAAGGGAATGTCAGCAAAATCGGTAGCATTTGCAGGAAAATTGCGCTGTGCGCTCTTCACTTGCTTACGACACAACAGCTCCACAAACTCCGCTGCGGTGTACTGGAAGCAGTGTTTTTAGAAAAAGTGTCAATTCCGCATCGTAATTCTCTTGGAAAAGTGTCAATACAAGGGCACGGGTATAATATCCTCGGAAAACGAACAGCAACTCATTTGACCGGAGCAAGGCACGGGCAGCCACAATGCGTTCACAACAGCGCGCATTTCCTTCAAAAAATACTTCTCACGGTGAGAAGTATTTTTTCATGTTTTCATATCTGCAAAGAGTTCACCCAAATCGTTGTACTCTTTTACGGATGAATAATCATTAAGGTATGTGATCACATCTCGGTCAAGAATGAATTCCCATGCGTGTTTCAAATTCAGTATCTTCTATAAGAGATTATGTAGCCGGACTCATAAACGTAGTTTCTAAGTCTATAGATTCGCCGTTGAGCTTTGCAGCGATAGTCTGCGAGTCTGTGGTGACGATGGACTGGGTTAAGGTGTAAACACTACGCCTACCAAAGCGGGGCGTGGGTGGAAATCAAGGAAGCCGACACGCAGTTTGAAGCTTATCTCGATATGGCCCGCTGGAGGGTGCGGGTATCCAGTTCAATGGAACCATCGCAGTCACAGACACAGTTCCGGATGGTATAGCCGTTTTTTCGTGCCCAGTCGGCATAGCTACCGTCAATTTCCCGATGCGAAAGCCTGTTTCTATTTTTGGAGGAATCAGTCTTCCTCCAGGTCAAAACGAATTGTCACACGGCTTTGACCTCCCACGGTACAGGTGAACAGAGTCAAATCCCAATTTCCACTTTCCATTCCCTCTATATCTGTGGGGTTCAGTGTCTCCCGCTCCACCATTTTGTAGATGAATACATTTCCGTCTATATCTGTAAAGGTGGCAATATCGCCCTCCGAGAGCGTTTTCAGGCTGCCGAAATGGGAGGCATAGTTATGACCACAGAGAATCAGATTGTTCAGATATGCCGACCCGCTGTACCGGCAGGGAGCAGATTTCAGATTGGGATAATTCCACTCACTGATAATCGGCAGTTCCAGCTCCAAGGCTGGGATTCTTAAAACACCGATAAAGTCTATTCCGTTGATGGTTTCCACTGGCATTTCCATATTAGGGGATAGAACATAGTCCGGAATAACAGTCCGCTCATCGCTCACCAACGGCTCCTGATCCCCGGCGGAGTCCGAGGGAGCCTCTAGAGCGGCCTCTGCGGGCAAATACGCATCCAGCTGGGTTACCGCTTGCCTGGCCGATTGCTCTGCCCGCAGCTCGTCGTACAAGTTGTAAGATACAAGGAAAAGGGCTGCTGCAATCAGCAGCAGCCCAATCGTAATCAACAGCAAGCCCTCTTGCTTTCTGCTATTTTTTTCTTCATTCCTCATCAACAGCACCTCTGCGGCGCACCAGGCCGATCACGACAAAGAGCAGTCCGGCGGCAATCAACACTGGAACCGGCCACCAGAGCTGGCCAGTCTGAGGCAGCGTCGGCTTTGTAGGTGTAGTAGGTTTGTCCGGCGTGGTAGGTGTTGTGGGAGTAGGTTCGTCAGGAATTTCCTCATTGTAGCTATTTGTCACCACAAAAGTGATACCCTCCCGTGTGACCTCCACGGTATAGCCCTCCAACTCTTTCTCCACAATGGTCCACGTATAGCGATCATTCAATCCCGTCCAGGTGTACCGCCAGTTGTTTGCCGCGTTCAGGGTTACGGTATCATATACCTTGCCGTCACGAAGAAGCTGAGCAATTACCTCTTTGGGACGATCTTTTTCATGTCCATCATCGGCCCAGACCTTCAGAACCTTTCGGTCGATGGTATGGTCATCTGGGTTATCAGGGATTTGGGATGAATCGAACTTTGCATTGACGGCTACATCATAAACCCAAATGTTATTCTCTTTGTCCAATCCAGGCAGCATTACCATGAATGGCGTGGGATCATAGCGGAAGCCATTTTGCGTGTGTCGATACCCCAGTACAAAGTACAAACCCGCTTTCAGGCTCTTTCCGGCGGTGGGAAAGGAAACCAATCCCTTATCATTGGTCTTTCCACTGTCTGTGGGGGAAATATCATCCCGCAATACATAGCCCTCCAGGGTGGATGCCAGTGTCCGCCAGGCCTCGTCATCCTTGCCCCGGATATTGACATGGAACTGGGCGAAATCTTTTGTGGTGGTCAGCTCGCCGTATTCGTCTACTGTGGCAACCAGGAAAATGTCAAACTCTGCACCAACCAGTGGCGTGTTTCCATCTTGATAGGAAATGGTCAAACTTACATCCTGGTTCAAGTCAATACTTCCCGCCGCCAGAGCCTGCAAGGGCAGGAGAAGGAATACTGCCAGCACACTGAGCAGCGCAGCAGTCATGCGTCTAATCCTCTTCATCGGCTTCACCTCCGTGTTTCTTTCTTGGCTGCTTGGGCAGCAGCAGTAAAATCAAAAGCAATAGCAAGATCGGGATCGCCACAACAGGAGCCACAAGCAGCGGTTCAATCTGAATGGCGTCCGCCGTCACACGGACGGTCTTTGCTTCCTCAATATTGTCAATCCGGTGTCCCCGTACCAGCAGCCGGTGGGTATTGATGCCGTAAGGGGTGCAGGTAACGAGCGTACAGTAATCTTTCCCTTCTTCAATCCGAAGGGCACCCGTCTCTTGGGGTTCCACAATCAGGATTTGATCGACCTCATAGGTCAGCACGTTGTCCAGGACCCGGAGCATAAAGATGTCTCCCGTTTGCAGCTTGTCTAGGTTGGTGAATAGCTTGGCGCTGGGCAGTCCCCGGTGGCCGGAGAGAACGCAATGGGTGCTTTCGCCGCCCACGGGCAGGCTGGACCATTCCAGATGGCCCACGGCGATCTGCAGGACCGATTCCTCCGTACCATGATAGATGGGCAGAGAGCAATCAATGCTGGGGATTTCAATATAGCCCATGACGCCAAGACCGGACACATTCAAAAGCTGCTGGTATTCTTCCTTCTGGGCGTCGCTGAGCAGGTACGCATTGACCCGATCGGTCAGAGATGCGTTGTAGCTTTCGGCCGCGGCCCAGATTTCGTCGTATTGATCCTGGTTCAAATTTGCGACTTCCTCGGCATATGTGGCAATGGCCCGGGTCTGGTGGAGGGAGTTCCAGTAATCGCTGACAGAGGGGTACAACAGCAAGGACAGCCCTGCAAGAAGGATCAGGAACAGGAGTAGCGTTATATAATTGCCTTTTTTCTTCTTCATGCAGGGTTCTCCTTGCCGCTGTGGGCCGGGGAGGGAGTCCCTCCCCAGCGTTCACAGCGGGATGTCAGTGCGTTTCAGATATGTATCAGGGAATTAGCCCTTGGTGCTCATGCGCTTCTTGGTGACCAGCAGCACAGCCGCGCCGAGGACCAGAACAGAGCCGAGGACGTAGAAGATGGTGGTGCCGATGCCGCCGGTGGAGGGAAGCTGTGCACCAGATTGGTTCTCAATGTTGGCAGAAACAACACCGGTGGAAATCACTCCGGTGAACTTATCACCGCCACTGAGGGATATCAGCGTGGGGTTATCGGAAGACACATCGTGAGTAGCCGTAATGGTGAACTCGATATCGGCAATCGTATTGTACCCAGCAGGCGTGGTGGTCTCGACCAACTTGTAGTCGCCATCATCCAGGCCACTCCAAGTAAAAGTGGTCATGTCCTCACCCTTAAGCTCGGTCCCTACAGCTTCATATGTACCAGAAGCGTTCTTCTTATACAGGGTGAAGCCTGCGCCCTTCAGAGGGATGTACTCTTCGGAGCCTTCGACTGTGGGATCATAGTTGGGATTCTTGGTAACCTTGTTCACGATAGTCTTGTAAGTAAATACAATAACGACATCATCGGGGGTCTTGCCGCCTTCATCGGTCTGCTCATCATTGGGATTGTTGGTATAGCTCACATGGGAGGTGTTCTTGTTGCCGGTGGAGCCAATAACGGCCTGATTGTTCAGCGTGGAGGTATACTCAACAGAAATGACACTTCCGGCGTGGACAGAGGTGATCTCCTTCAGGTTGGCAAAGCGAACCTCAAAGGTGCAGCCGTCGGTCAGGCCTTCGGTCACAACCTCATAGCCAGTGGTAATCAGCGTTCCGTCAACATAGACTTTCACAGAATTCTTATTGAAGCTCAGGCCAGTATCTTCCTTATCGTGGAAGGTCAGCTTGTAGCCGTGGGTGTAGTTGGCGTAGTCCTGAGCGATGGTGGCGCTCAGCTTGAAGGGTACGGCATCGCCGATATCGTAGTCAGCGGAATCCTGCCAATCAGTGGTGGAGTTCGCCGCGCTGTCATTGGTGTCCTTAACCTTCTTATCGGAGGTTGTGGTTCCAACCTTGGGAGAGATAGTCGTGGGGCCGACAACCTGGACTACATACAGGGAGTAGGCTTCACCGTCATTGACAGGGCCGTTGTCCTTGATCAGATAGTAGCCGGTGGGTACGGTCAGGGGATTGCTGTCGGAAACGGTACCGATAGCTGTGGAGCCGAAATTGACATAAGTCTGAATCACAGTCAACTTCTCAGTATCGCTCTTGCTGTTTACAGCGGCCAGAGCGTCCAGAGTGGTCTGATCGACAGCAGCTCTTTCGGTGCCGGTGCCGTTCTTGCCCCACTTGATGTTGGACAGAACACCCTCATGGAGGTCGCCGGTGAAAATCTGGTAAACATCATAGGTGCGGGTGCTTCCCTCGGGAGCCGAAATTATAGCGTTTTCTGCCGCAAACGCGGTAGTGGCCAGGGCAAAGACCATGACCAAGGCCAGCAGCAAGCTGGCAAGTTTCTTTGCGTGTTTCATTGTTTGACTTCCCTTCTTCTTTTTAAGTTTCTGCGTAGTAATGGGATCGTGCCGCGCATCAGGAAGATACTGAACCCCCCTTTCTGCGCTTGGTATGGTGATACAACAGGAGGAACGCCGCGCCCGTGAGCAGCAGGAAGCCTCCTATGGTATACGGTATCGTACCGGCCCCGCCGGTGTTGGGCAGCTCGGGGTAGCAGACTTGGTTGGTTACGGTCACGGTGGCTGCGGCACTCCCATCTGCGGGAACCGTTACCGCAGGGCCGTTGGTGTAAGTCACAAGGAAGCTGCTGCTGTTCACCGTGGCCGGCACATTGCCCGAAATTGGCTGACCGGAATCATCCAGCTCGTAGATGTAATAGGTTCCGCCAAGGGTCAGGTTTGTAAACTTCGCTGTCCCGCTCTCCGGCGTGACCGTGCTGTTCACGTATGTGATGGTCACCGTTTGCAGCGGATCGCCGGTGGGATTTGCTTCGGTATAGATTCCAAAACGGTAGGCTCCGTCGATTTTTGCCAGATGATTGCCGCCCGCATCCAAAAATGCCTTGGCCACCGTGGCTTCGCCCTTGTGGTTGTAGGCCTGATAGGTGTAGTCCGCGCTCTGGTACCAGACGGTCACCCCATTGGGGAAGGTGGGATAGCTTCCGTCCTCCTGCTGCTTTACCACAGCGAAGTAGTGGGGCACGGCATCCATCACATAGCCCTCCGGGGCGGCTGTTTCAGTAAGGCAGTAGACCGTGTTATATTTCATGGTCTGACCACTTTCTTTCCCGAAGGTCAGGGTGCCGTCCTTGCCGGTGGTGCCGGTCAGGGAAAGGCCGTCCGTTGTTGGGGTAAACGTACCGTCAGCATAGGTTCCCTCCACCAATGTGAACGTCGCGCCGGAAAGAGTCTGGCTGGTATTGTATTGATCCATTTTTTTGACTGTTACACTGGGAGAAGTGTCCGCACCAGCGGTACCGCCGGTGGAATAGCTGAATTCTTTGACCTCTACGCTGCCGCCGCTGGGGGTGGTATAGCCTTCCCAATGGGCGTTGTTGGAAATGGAGATGGTCTGACCCGGCGCGGCGTTGACTGTGGTTTCATAGGTAACGGTCAGAGGCAGGTTGTCCGGCAGGACAATTTTCAGCGTCTGTCCTTCCACGGAGGCGGTCCAGTTCGATACCACCTCGCCTGTCTTGGTGTTCACCACCTGAATGGAAGTGGTGTCCATAATCAGGGTTTTGCTCAGCTCGTCCACCAGGGTGATGGTATCCTTGCCGCTGACCAGATCTTCGCCAAGCCCGTTCAGCGTGATTTTGAACGGATAACGGCCGCCGTTGATTTCAGGGTTATAAGTGCCTTGCTTGGACAGCGTCTGTTTTCCGATTGTCACACCATTGCTGTCGCTGCCGATGGTCGTTCCCTCGGAATTTTGCAGTCTGACCACATTGTTGAACTCCTTGCTCACGCCGCCCAGAATAACGTCAGGATCCGTTACCTTACAGACGATCTGTATCTCCACGGCATAATCATCCCGGTATCCGCCTCCGGCTACCAGATTGTCAATATCCCAGATCACCTGCTGACCGTTGGTGTAATAGTAGTTCGTCTGGCTTCCTGCGTTGTTGCTGAGCAGGGGCTTCGCGTATTCCGTCCAGCTGCCGCCTAGGGCGGCGATTTCCTCAGCTGTGAGCTGCGCAAAGGTGGGTTTGGGATCCTGCCGAACTGCTTTATCTCCCAGCCACCATATACGGACATAAGTTACCTCCATCCCATCCGGGATCTGCTCGACCACACGGTACCGCCCGGACAGGCTGCCCTCATAGTTCACATGAATCTGCCAGGCCACATAGGTACCCGCTCCGTTCAGCGCGTCTGTGCTGATGGCCTGATTTGTGCCGTGCTTGATGTCCATGATGGAGTTGCCGGAACCGGGATAGGTAAAGACACGGCCCAGTTCCTTAAAGATATTTTCGCTGCCGTACAGGGTCTTGCTGGCCGTGTTGTGGTCCAGCCAGTTGGTGCCGTTGGAGCGGCTTTGCAGCTTATTGTTATAGGTAAAGGCGTCTCGTTTCTTGGCGGGCAGTTGACTCGGCTCGGTCTTGACAATCAGATAAAGGGAATCACCCTGCGCCAAGCGAATCTCTGTATTCAGGGTCAGCGTCAGAGAATAGTTGCCTTTCGCAACGGTATAGTTACTGCTTTCTAAGGCCGTCAGCAGGTTGCTGGCGATTAGCGAATCCAAATCCGCATAATCCGCGAGAGAGTTCGTTCCCAAATTGCCCGTATATACGCCCACAAAGGAGGTGCCCCGAATATAGTGAGCCGACCCGCCGACCGCTTTCGTGACGTCCTTGATGGCAGTGCCACTGGGCAGAACCTTTCCATCCACCTTGATGACCCAGTACAGTGCGCCATTGGCAAAGTCTCCGGTGGTCACCTGGGGTTCCTCGTAGTACCAGCTCTGCTTTTCCGCGGCAAAGCTTTTGCCGCCTTCCACGATGACAGAGGCCTCCACGCCAATTCCGGCAAGCGCGTATCTAATATTGCCGATACCCACCGTGCCGGACAGGTTAAATCTGTTGCTTACCACCACCTGCGTAATGCCGTCGATATTCGTGGGCTGCGCGTAGTAGGTCAGAAGGTAGGCCTTCTTTCCAGCCAATCCAATCTGCTCAGATGTGAAGCTGAAGGAGGTTTGCCCGTCAACTTTTACCCAGACGGTTTGATCAGGCGTGCGGCTGCTCAAATTGGCAATGGCTGCTGCATCGTTCAGACCGGAACCGGGTGCGTTGCTGCTGATGGTATAGGCATCCACCCGGACATAGCCCACAAACTTCATGTACTGGCTGCCCAGGCTGTCAGCCATGGACGCAGAGGACAGATCCCAGTCTCCCGCCTCATTGGCTGCCACCTGATACTTGTAGCTGCCGGCAGGCGCAGTGAAGCTGCTGTCAGGGGAGGTGATTTGGGTAACGGAACTGCCGGTGGCGTCATACACGCTGCCGCTCATGGACACAGTGCTTTCCGTCTCCTGCTTCCCGCCCGCCAGCTTTCGGCTCCAGACCTTGCGGTCAATAGTCTTACTGGTCATATAGCCGTTCAGCCGTAAGCCGCCATCTTTTCTGCTGTCATCGGTATAAATGCAGGCGCGATTGTTGATCTTGAAGTCTTTGTTTCCCGCCGCCACGAACACACCGGGCTCCACATTCACCGTGTAGGTCAGGGTCTTGCTCTCACCGGGAGCCAGGGAACCCACATAATAGGTGAAGCTATCGTTCTTCTTGCCGTCATTGTCCGTATCCGTGATGTTCAGTGTAGTTCCTGCCGTAATCTCCGTTAAGCCGCTGCTTCCGTTCTGGCCGTTGGAACCGCCCTGATAGAGGTGGAACGAGTTTGCATCGTAAGACAGATATTGGCGGATGGCTGCTAAGGTCCCATTCTGATTTTCGATTGAACCGTCCAACGCGTCCATAATTTTCACATTGTCCAGGACATAGCTGTTGTCCGCATTGGCCTTCACCCAAATGGTGTAGGTGATGGTGCCTCCACCGTTTTCGCCGGGGGTAAACGTCGAGGCCACTTTGGACATGGTTGCACCAGCACGGGGCGTAAAGGTGACGGTGTCGCTGTCCCGCTGGTAGGTCTTGGAGTAAACATTTGCCGTGTTCTGAAGATTTCCCTTTGCCGTGACGCCGGTGTATGCATCCTTCAGCTTGACCCGGTATGTCAGAGTCCGGGTTTCGTTGGCTGCCATATCGCCGATGTCCCAGACCAGGGTGCCGGGTTTCGTCGGGTTTTCACCTGCGGGATCCGGGATGGGTTTATCCTCCGTAGGTGCCGCACCGATGTAGACGATTCCGGTGCCTCCGGTTTCCGTGGGGCCATCCGTATCATTGGTAGCGCTGGACCCGCCCGTCACGCCCACATATTCCTCGATGTGCTGGGTATCCGCAAAGGTATCCACCACCTTGACCTCCGGGCAGCCATCCGCGCCGGCCTTCACGGTCAGGGTGTAAGTCAGATAATCGCCGTCTGTCTCCTCCGAGATGGCCGAGACGGTTTTGCTCAGATTCACATTTCCGTACTTGGCGACAATGTCACCAGCAAAATCGATGTTGATCGTTGTATTGCCAATGACAATTTGACCGGTTCCATCTTCGCCGACCTGCGACAGGTTAACTTCTGCTTCCACAAAAAAGTCGCCGCTGATGACGGTATTCGTCTCTGTCTTTTGCTTTGCCAGCCAAGTGGTGTCAAAGGCAAGGGTGACCGTATTGTTTGCCACCGTGATGGTGCCCACGGTCGTGCTGCCGCTGGTGATGCTGCCGTTGGCCGTGGCGTTGCGCAGCAGGTTCGGCAGGGTATAGGTCATTTTCCCGCCCGCAGCCAGGAGATTATCAATAAGGACGTTGCCGTAGCTGATCACCAGCTTGAAATCCGCGTCGCCGGGAATATCCGTCGCGCCTGATACATTGGTCCACGCTGCGTTTTCATCCGTGCGGTAATAGAGTGTTGCGCCTGTGATATAGTTTTCTACGGAAACGGGATCGGTTGCCCCTGTTGTATCCGCATCCAGAGTCATAACCGAATAAGCGCGTGTTTTGGTGCCAGAAGCGTAGGCAGTGCCCATAACCGGCAGGCTGGGATCGATCTCCATGCCGGACATCTCTTCCTCCGGTTCGGTCGTTTCTTCCGTTTCTTCTGTCGCTTCTGTTTCTTCCGCAGTGCTGCATTCCTCCGTGTGGGTATGCTCCTCCATATCGCAGGTCAATTCCCAAGTGCCATAGCACAGGGCGGTATGGGTGTGTTTTTCATCCTCGGGAAGCGTACAGGTCAGAGCGTCGGTATCCGCCGGTTCCTCCACCGTCTCAAAGCACGCATCCGTGTGCTGATGCTCCAAAACCTGGATTTTGCCGCAGATCAGATTGCCGTCATCATCATAGCAGCCCGGGTCCTCCGGGGATTCATAGGGCTCGTGGGTGTGGAGAATGATTTCTTTCTCCTCACAGATCAACTCCGGTTCGGCAGGTTCTGCTTCTTCCGCCGGTTCGGTGGGCAGCTCGCAGGTCAACGTCTTTATCTGCTCGTAGCACTGGTCGGTGTGCTGGTGTACAGGCTCCTCTGTGTCGCCGCACGTCAGTTCCCGCGTTGTCTCATAGCAGCTTTCGGTATGCTCATGATCTTCTTCACAGACCAAAGCAGACGTTTCTGTGTAGCAGTCATCCGTATGCACATGGGCCGGTTCCGTAGATTCCGTACAGATCAATTCGCCGCGCTCCACGGTGTAGCAATCATCCGTATGGGTATGTACTTCGGGTGCGTCTGTTTCCGGCACGGCATAGCAGCTTCCGGTGTGCTCATGGGTCTCGATCTCCGGCAGCGGGCACCAAAGGTTCCCATTTTCGTCATAGCATGCCGAATCATGCTGGTGAACGACAAAGTCTGCATACCCGCACGTCAGGTTTCCTTCGCTGTCATAGCAGGTATCGTCATGCTGATGGAGATTCAGGCTTTCGATGGTACCACACCGGCTCGGTCCGGGTGGCAGAGGTTACTTGCGTGTAGCAAGCCTCCGAATGGGTGTGTTCAGGAATCTCACACGCTCCCTTTTCCATGGTAATGGCGGGAAGAATCAATGCGTAGACCGTGCAGAACACCACAACGCAGGCAAGACCGGTTACAACCCGGTACCAGCGTTTCTTCCTTTGATGTGCCTTCGTATATTTTTCTGCGCCCTGAAGATCATCCTTCTTCATATACCAATCACCAGCTTTCCTATCTCAATGTTCCGAAGTCAGGCAGGGGCCAGAACCGGAAGACAATTTTTCCAACAATCTGTTCATCGGAGACACAGCCAACCGTTGTACTGCGGGAATCCACAGAAGTAGAGCGGTGGTCGCCCATGCAAAAGTACCGGTTATCCGGCACCTGGTAGGGTAATGCAATGTCACAGTCTCCAAGGGCTTTTTCTGTCAGGTATGGTTCGTCCAGCAACTCACCGTCCACATACACATTTCCGTCAGCGTCAATATCCACCCACTGACCGGGGCCGGCGATACAGCGTTTGACCAAAATCTTGTTGCCCATGTAAAACGCCACCAGGTCGCCAGGCGCAAAATCCGATCCTTTGACGGAGATCACAATATCTCCCTCGTCCAGCGTCGGAGCCATGGAGGCTCCGTAAATTTGCAGCACAGGCATCCAAATCGTGGCCACCAATACAGCCACCGCAGCCACGACAATCAGGGTGTAGATGGTGCTTCTCAGGACCCGTTTATATCGTCTCTTATATTTTTCTCTGCCAAGCTCTGCCGTGAGCTGCTCCACGGTTGGAAGCTCGCGTGGCTGCATTGTTTTACTTTTCATCTGTCCAAACCTCTCCGGCTGCCTGGATCATTTCTCGGAGGGCTTTCTGATCTGCCAGCAGTTTGGCTGCTTTGGCAACAATCTGTTTCCAATAGGCATCCGCTTCCGCGTGTGCTTTTTGGCTGTACGCCTCTGCCTCCTGCCGGATCTGGGCGGCTTCTTGTTTTGCCTGTTCCTTCATATCACGACAGATTGCATCCTGTTGGCCGCTTATCCGTTCGATGTTCTCAAGATACTGCTGCGCTGCGGCCTCCGCCGCCTGAAAGACACCGTTGAGGGACAGGGCAGCCTCCGCCAGGGAACCGGCTTTGTCGATCTCGATCCTGCGGTCCCGAAGCTGTGCTTCCGCCTGCTCCAGCCTGATCTTCAGCTGGCTGTTTTCTTCTGTCTGGGCAATCAGCATTTCCAGCAGCTCACTCCGGCTCAAACGCCGCAATTCTTTATCCGTCATAGAGCACCTCCAAATCTGTGCCGCACAGCACAAATGCAATAATGGGCATCGGTCATTTCCGCCTGCCCCAGAAGATCCTTACGCCGCAACGCGGTCGTAATCATACTTGTTCTGTGCTGTGAAACACATACCTCCATGATGTTTAGCCATGAATCAGTAATCTGAAACAACTATCAAAACCAACATTATTTCTATAATGTAGTGAAACGTTTCCGGCAGATTCCGGCAATAAATACATATCCAAAATCTACACAGAATAAGTTTAGCACAAGAACACAAAATAATCAATAAGAGGCGCAGGAAAAGTACGTAAAATAATGGAAAAATTGGAGTTAAGAGAAGCAGTACGAAAAAACTTGGCAACACGAATTCACCCTCAAATTCATTTTTGAAAAACGTGTATGAGGGTGTGCTTTTGTGCGCCCAAAATAGAGGGCTGTTTTAGTTCAGCTGGAACTCAGTCGGAGCAGATATACAACATAATGGAAATAATGTGGTGTCTTTTTTTAGCTAAACAACAAGGCCCAATCGTTCGATTTTTCGCCGGTGTTCTGTACCAGCGGTCATGATATAGATTCTTGTTGTGTCGATGCTACTGTGTCCTAAAATATCGGCCAACTTTGCGATGTCTTTCTCAATACCATAAAAGGTTCGTGCAAATAGCTTGCGCAGATTGTGGGGAAACACCTTGCTAGCTTTTACTCCGGCTTTCTTGCAGAGGGATTTCATCTGCGCCCAAATATTGCTCCGGTCCAACGGCTTCCCGTTCCTGGTAATAAAGATCGCTCCAGAACGGATGCCGTTTTTCTTTGCGTGATCCAGAAGCATCTTCTTTAGCTTACTCGGAAACAATATTGTCCGGGTTTTGCTTTTACAGCTGACAGTGATCTCTCCGCGCTTTACAGCTTCTGCGTTAAAGAACCGCAGTTCAGAGACACGAATGCCAGTGCCGCAAATGGTTTCCAGAATCAGATGCAGCTGAGGATGGTCCTGTGCCGCCTCCAGCAACCGGAGGTATTCGGATTTTGTCAGCTCTTTTTCCTCCGCGCAGTAGGTCTGACGTTGGGTCTTGATGTTTTTACCCTTACAGTCTGACCAGCCTTGGAAGTCCAGCAGACTGTTAAGACTCGCCAGCATGGAATTGATTGAACTGGCTGCATATCCCTTTTCAATCAGATACTTTTTATAAGCCATCATCCGCTCTTTTGTCGGTCCCGTCAAGATTTATGCGCAAATTTATTTGCAGGCTCCGGCTGAGTGAAGTCAGCCGGCAATAGAGGCGTCGTACAGAGCCGCCTCCAAGTGCTTCATGTTCAT
>ENA-OQRB01000853-OQRB01000853.1-human-gut-metagenome-genome-assembly--contig:-NODE-853-length-19876-cov-3.509561_pt1 | contig 19876 bp, 9 predicted proteins | sample MGYA00243235_ERZ505100 | MGnify/ENA primary metagenome ERZ505100 (study PRJEB26097, sample SAMN02712145) | human gut metagenome | biome: Gut microbiome | host: Homo sapiens | place: Denmark: Copenhagen...
TACGCATGGCACAAAAGGGGACGAGAAGATTTTCGTTGCGGAGAAGGCATCTGAGTCGATGCCCGAAACCAGAGCGGAAATCATTAAGTTCCTGATGAATAGCAGTAAGGGTGTCGGCAAGGTCACTGCCGAGACCATTTATAATAAATTCGGAAACGAGACCCTTGATATCTGCGCTCATAAGCCGCGCAGACTCCGGGATATTCCGAAAATGACCGAACAGATGCTCGGAAACATCAATGCCGCATGCTTGTCTGCATTGGTGCGTGCCGATGTCCAGATTCTTCTGGGAAAGGCTGAGTTGGAGGTATCGGTCATCAACCAAATCGTGGAAGCGTACGGCGATGAAGCAACTACGGTTCTCAAAAGCGAGCCTTATAAGCTGGTTCGTCTGCTGGGCTTTTCGACCACAGACCATATCGCAATGTCGATGGGCGAGGAGCCGGACTCCGAGCGCAGACTTCGTGCCGCTACTATCGAAGCACAGAAAAGGACTTGCAGTAAGACTGGAAATATGTGTGCCGAAGGCAGTGCGATGCTCTTGCAGCTTAAAGCACTCGTGCCGGAACTGTCGGATGAGACGATTGCGGATGCTGTAGCGAAAACGGCGGCTGATTATGATATCGTCCGACAAGGCCGGTACTACTACGACAAGACGGATTTCATTGCTGAAAGAGGTATGGCGGCGAAGGTCGCGGCTCTCGCAAATGAAATGCCTACGAAGGAAAAGGAAATAGAAAACGCCTTTCTCGAGTGGCAGAAAGAGAACTCTATCATTCTCTCTCCGCGTCAGGCAGAGGCGGTCAAGAACCTCAAATATCGAATCTCGATTGTTACAGGCGGTCCCGGTACTGGTAAGACGACCTGTCTTCGAGCTATCATGGATGTGTACCATAAGGTATGGCCGAGTGAGCATATCCTTTTGATGGCTCCTACGGGTCTTGCCGCTAAACGTATGGCAGAAAGCACCGGTATGAACTCGGCAACGATTCACAAAGCCTGCGGTCTTGTTCCTGCGGATAATCCGAGCGGATTCAAGGCACAAGGCGAGTGCAGGATTTGCGGGTTCGTGGGTATTGATGAGATGAGTATGGTCGGTGAGCATCTGTTTGCTTTTGCAGTAGATGCCGTTCTGAACAGTCCCTCTACGAGAATCGTTCTGCTCGGTGATACTGACCAGCTTGCTCCGGTTTCCCGTGGCGATGTGCTTCGCGATTTGATTGAGTGCGGCGTTATCAAGACTGTGCGCCTCGATGTCAACTATCGGCAGGGGAGTACCTCTACCATTACGGACGCATCCATTAAAATCCGCGAGAACCGTGCGTATTCCGGCATGACCCGAAACTTGAGGTTTGACGATGAGTTCAACTTCATCTCGGTGACTGACCCGGACGAAAAGACCGAAGCTGATAAAATTATGAAGACTATCGTGGAGGAGTACCGCAAAGGTGTGGCGCAATACGGGATGCAGGGCACAATCGTTCTGACTCCCACTCACTATGATAAAGGTACGCCGACCGGGTATCTTTGCAAGAACCGTGTGAATGTAGAAATTCAAGCGGCTGTCAATCCGAAAACCGATGGCAAGCTTTTCTATGAGGTGAACCACCAGACTTTCATGGCAGGAGACCGCGTAATTCAGCGCAAAAACACGGAGGCAGTCATCAATGGTGACCTCGGCACTGTTCAGGAAATCCTAAAAGATGATGACGGCGTTCGGGTATGTATCCTATTCGATTCTAAAAATGAGGTGTTGACCTATGACAGCAATGATATGAAAAATGTAGAATTGGCTTATGCCATTACCGTACACAGCTCTCAGGGCTGTGAGTTTCCCTGTTGTATCTTTCCGGTAAGTTCTTCGTATGGTCCGATGCTGACAAAGCCGTTGTACTATACAGGAATCACCCGTGCCAAGAAAAAGCTTGTAATGATTGGTGATGAAGAAGCACTGAAAAAAGCAGTGCGCACGACCCGTACACAGGGCCGCAAATCTCTCTTAGGACCGAGAATTATCAAGCGTCTAAGAAACATGTAAGCATCGGCGGGACCTTCCTCTTTGGATGGTTCCGCCTTTTTTGTTTGTGCGAAGAACACTCCAAATATACGAATCTAAGACTGTTGCCCCTATATGCGAACTGCGGATAATAGATATTGTAGAGTTAATGGGTTGGGTTCCTTAAAAGAGCGCAGCTCATTGGCTCTGCGAAAAATATAGCTATATTTTCAGGGAAGGAGGAAAATTGACATGAGCAATAATGATTTGCAGAAGCGCAATCCGATTCACAACATGCAGATGGCTCTGAACACCGCCTGTGCAATGGGTACTGCTGCGATGATGAGCACTATGTTCGCATACGCAGATGTTACCAGCGCCATTAACAAGGTGTTCAATGTCGGTAACTCTGTTGCCAACGCAATTTCTAAGGGCCTGACCAACATCGTTGTTCCTATCGGTATTGCTGTCTTCCTGTACTTCCTGGTCCGTATGCTTCTGAGCAGCGACCCCAAGGATGTTCAGATGTATAAGAAGCGGCTGATTACGACCGCCATCATCGTTGTCATTGCTGCCGCTGTTCCGGGCCTGATTAAGGTTGCCAATGAACTGGGTTCGCAGGTCAATGCTGAACTTGGCTGACGGTCAATAAGCTTCGGCTCGAAGGGCTTGCTCGATGTATTCGGGCGAGCCTTTTTTGTTTTGGAAAGAAGGTGAGTTCGATTAACTCTCTTGTGAATCAGAAAAGAAACAAGAACCTGATTCGAAGAACGATGCTGGCCGCAGTTGCCGGATGCCTGATGTCGGTATGCATTGCATTTGCCGGAACCGTCGATATTGCTACGAATTTCTTTGGCCTTGTCGTTACGGTGATTGCCAAAGGTCTTTTGAATGCCGCTGATATTGTACTGGAACCTCTTTTGGAAATTACAACAATGAGTACAGCGGATGTATCCCGCTTTGTACCCGGATTTGACAGCGGTAACAATATCGGCAATTTCTTCATTCAGGCAATTAACATTATCGCGTACATGATTGCGGGTGTTCTTATCTGCTGTCATATCATTTCGTATCTTATCAACATTGCGCACGGCGAAAAGGTAGAGTCGATTCCGAAATTGATTTGGAATGCGGTGTTTGGCATCGTAATGGTGATATGCGGAAAAACTTTCCTGACCATGATTTTTAATGAAATCGTGGCTCCGCTGTCCTCGGCGTTGACGGAAGGCGTTTCGGACGCAGGCGGGACATTCTCGTTCTCGGGTGTCGGCTCAGACATGACTGGACTTGGCGAAATCACATCAGCATTCGACTTGAACTCTTTGGCAACACTTATCGTAGTGCTTGCCCTGATGCTGATTATCTGGTGGAACCTGATTAAGCTGGTCCTTGAATGCGCTGAACGCTATATCATCTGTATTTTCACCATCAACCTTTCCCCGCTGGCTTTTGCGACAATGGCAAGCGAAAACACCAAAGATACTGCGAAAAGCTGGCTGCAGATGTTCTGGTCTCAATGTGTATTGCTGATTCTGAATATCTGGGTCGTGGGTATTGCAAGAACTGCCCTGAACAACGGTCTTTTTGGTGCTTCTAATACCGAGATGGTCAAGTGGGGACTTATCACCTACGCGTTCCTGAAAATTGCACAGCGTCTCGATGACATGATGCAGACTGCCGGATTGAAAATCACCAGAACGACAGGACTTGACCCCATCAGTGAGGCTTCCGGTGTGCTTCGGAGTATCGGCAATGTCTTCGGCGGCGTTGCGTCCGTTGCTGGACATGTAGCCGGTGTCGGCAAGAACATGTGGGATGCCGGGAAAAACATTGGCAAGGCAAATGGTGTTGAGCCGATTAAAAGCTTTGCGGATTTCATGAACGGCGGCGAAACCTCTGCACAGGACGGCGGGTATGTCAATAACGCCAGCATGGCAGATAAGATGAAAGCTGATGCCGTGCTTGGCAAGGAAACGATGTATGACCGTGCGGACAAGATGGCAAGCGGCGCTCTGAACGCTGATTCCTACAACACCGATGCCTACAAGCAGGTGCTTGAAGATAAGCTGCGCAGTGCCGGGCATATCGATGATGATGCGCATGTCGAAAGCGTTAAAATCGGTGAGGACGGCAAACTCCTTGCTAGTGCTGTCAAGCGTGATGAGAAGAACCGCGTTTCCGAGAAATCTGAGTTCGAAATCGGCGATACGCAGGAAGGCTTGCTCGATGTGAACGGGGCTAAGAAATACGACTCTATGCAGGTCGCTCCCAACGGCAAGTCCGTTATGGAAGAAGACAGCGCTATGGGTAAGTTCGGGCTTCGCAAGGTCGGTGAAGATGCGGCCTGTAACCAGATTTGGGAAGCAGAGCAATCCGTCAACATGTTTGGCGATAAGGTCAAGGATGTTACACCTGATGCTAACAACAAGGTTCAGTTCACGATTCCCGCATCTGAGATTGCCAAGGGTCGCAAGGCTGGTGACAGCGATGCCATGACCGCGTATAAGCATTTCAATGCCAACGATGACAACGATGCCTTCAAAAACAGTATCAGAGATGCTCTGTCTGCTGAAACCGGAAGCGCAGCATTGAATAAGGCGAGAGAAAACGAAGAGGAACAGGCCGCAATGGCTACTCGAATCGGCATGACCGATAAGGAACGCCTGGCTGATATGATGAATCCTGACAGTAACGCGGATTACAATTCTCCGAACGCTTTCAAGGCGATGGAAGACCATATCAAGGAAAATGCCCAGTATTATCCCGCACAGGCAGCGATGCTTGCTGATGGTGGGCATGTCACGGGTATGCATGTGTCGGACGGCACTGACGGTAATCCTGCCGGTTCGCTGATTGTTGCTATCGGCAACGACCAGGATGGCAAGAACTCTCAGGCTACCTGCACCTTTACTCGTGATGAAGAACAGGTTCCCGAGACCGCTGAAACTCCGGCTGCGCAGACGAATGAACAGCCCGTAAAGGATGCGGATGCTGCACCTGCTCCGGTGAACGAGGATGCGCCTGCACCTGTTGGCGAAGAGGCGTCCGCTCCCGTTCCTCAAAGCGCAGATGAAGCTCCTACTGCACCCGCCACTGAAACTGCTCAGGCGCCTGTCCCTCAGGATGTGGACAGCAAGGTGGATGCACCTGCGCCTGTTGGTGAAGAAGCGTCTGCTCCTGCTCCTCAAAGTGTGGATGAGACGGCGACTACACCTGTTGCCGAAACTGCTCAGACCCCTGTACCTCAAGATATTGACAGCGAGGTGGATGCACCTGCACCCGTTGGTGAAGAAGCGGCCACTCCTGCTCCTCAGGATGTTGGTGGTAAGGCGGATGCGCCTGTACCTGCAAGTGAAAACGCATCGGCTCCTGCAACGCAGAGTGCTGACGGCAAGGTGGCAGAGCCTACATCTGCTGGCGGTGCAACGCATGCTTCCGGTGTGACGGCTCCTGCTCCTGCACCCGCACAGAATTCCACAACCAATACCGTGAATGCTCCTGTGCAAGGGGCGGCACCGGTTTCCGGTGGTACAGTGCCGGGTACTGCGAATGCGCCTAAGACAGCGAATGTGCCCGGTATGGCTGCAAACAACATGCCTGCAAGTACCGCACCTGAGACGGCAGCAACGCCTGCTGTCAACGCACCGGCACCTGCTTCGACTACCGGCGCAAACGCTCCTACAAGCGTACCCGGAACTACTCCTGCACCGAGTACGGCATCTGGACAGAGTTCTACAGTACCTGGTTCCGGCACGGCTCCTGCTATGGTAAGACCCGCAGCGGGCGCTGGTTCTGTGAGTGCCCCGGCTCCTTCCGCTTCTATTCCTACTGCACCGGTCTCTGGCGGTTCTGCTGGAGTTGCGGTTGCGGCAGGCGTTGCAGCGGGGGCTGTGGCCGGCACGGCGGCGGGACAGGCTCAGCCGGTATCCACTCCTGCTTCTACTACGGTGTCTGCACCGGGTTCTACACCTACAACTCCTACCGAAAGCGGCACGGCTTCGGCACCTGCTTCGACTACTCCTGCTGCTCCGACTCATGTCTCTGCGCCTGAATCTGGCAGCGGTACAACCAATGACGGTGCAACGGTTCCTGTTGTGAATCACGAGGCGTCCGTTCCTACCGCTCCTATCCATGCAACCGCTCCTGCATCTACGCAGGAAAGTGGTGAGACTGCTCCTGCCCCTTCGACAGCCACGACCCATGCTACTCAAATTACTCCGGAAACGGCTTCGGCTCCTTCCGAAAGTGGTTCTTCGCCTGCTGGCGGGCATGCAACTGCACCGAACGAGGGTACTACGCATAGTGAATCGTCCGGTACTGGCAGCGTAAGCAATGCCCCGAGTGCTGACGGCACAGATACGCTTGGACGGTCTGACAGTGCTCCTACGAGCACAAACGGACAGGAAAGCGGTTCTGCTCCTGCTCAGGGCAGCGGTGGTACTACGAGTCCTGCTACTGCCGATACGGCGAGCGCCGCGCCTGAATCTGCACCGGCTGAGAGTGTTACGACAACCAATGTTGCGACACTGGCACCCGCTTCTGATACGGGCAGTTCCGAGCCCTCTGGCAACTCCGGAAGCAGTTCAGGCAACGGCGCTGGCAGTTCCGGGTCTGGTACTTCTGTATCTGCTCCCGCATCTTCCGGCAATATCGGTTCTTCCAGTGAATCGGCTCCGTTCGGCAGTGTAAATGACAGCACGGATACGCCTACTTCTGAAACCGGCGGCACTTCTTCCGAAAAGGTTGAAGCCCCTGCGGCGGATGGCTTGCCGTATGCGGTAGGGGAGACCGGTGGGTCCGGGTATTCGGAAGGCGATATGCCTCCTGAACCTGAAACCACGGTCAAGACAGAAACCGCTGCGACAGAGGTCGTTCAGGTCGAGCAAGCCGCAGAACAGCAAAGCGGCAGCAGTACGGTGACTGAGACGGTCGATGAAGCCGGGTCTGAATCTCATACACAGAACAGTCACGATGACAGTGAGAATTATTCTGGCGGTCAGAATACCGATACAGAGGATGTACCGGAACCCGATTCTGTAGATGAACCCGATACGCAGGACGAAACCGAGGATACGGAATTCGATGCAACGGATGATTCTGCATTTGATGTTCCTATCGCGGACGGGTCTGAGTATTACGAGGACAAAGCGCAAACCAATTCGTTCACGGCTCCCGCACAGGAAATGGCTGAGCCTGAACCTGTAGCGGAATCCGAACCCGAATCCGAGCCTGAACAGGTCGCGGAACAGAAACGGCCTCCGATTCCCGAAGCCTATATGACTTCTCGGTCCAGCGTTACGCGCCTGAGCAGTACAAACGGCACGGTCGAATCCGATAGCTTGGGTATGTTCCAGATGACCCGTGAGGAAGTCGCGGATAACGGATGGACGACTTGGCGGATTCTCCAAAAGGTGGATTCCGATGGCAGCGTTCCTGAGTACGCTCCGTTTGTGGTTCATATCAAGCCTGTTTGGGACCCTGCAACGAGAACCTCTCGCCCCGCGACCTTCGATGAGGTGGCGAATAAAGCTCGCAGCATTGAAGGTTTTGAGAATGTAGGACCGGACCTTGATGCGGATTACCGCAGGAGTCAGGCTCGTCAGGAATCCCGCAAGAATTCCGAACCGAGACCCTATAACGGGCGTTCCAATGGCCAGCCGCATTTCCAGCGGTACGATGACCAGAAACGCGATTCTCAGGGTCACGGGAAACAGAATAAGAGAAACGACCCTTTCAGCGGTATTGACGACTATAAGCGCAAACGCTGATACAAGAAATAAGGCGTAAGCCTTTCGGTGTCGGGGTAATACCCGATACCGAGCCTTGCAAAATCACTTGCCTCCACGCGGCGCAAGGCGGTAACGCAACTATTGGTTGCGGCAGAAAGTGGTAAGAAACTTATTAGTAAGGAGGGTGGTAATATGGCAGGATTCGGAGGCGGTGCCTCCTCAACCGGCAATATGGCCGACAGTGCAGTAAATGATGCCAAGAAAATGGCAAAGACAGCCGCCGATGTCTATAACGCCGGTAGGGAAGCGCAAAAGGATGCGAAAGCTGTATCGAAAGCCGCCGGACAAATTGCGAGCGGAAACTATGTTGGTGCTGTAACGACTGCAATCAAAAATCCAAAAACAACGCTCAAAATCATTCTGGTCGCGATTGTACTTTTTATGATACCGTTCTTTATCACAATGATGGGTGTCATTTTTGTGGTTCAATTACCGGGCTCGATTGCAGAGTCAGTGCAAAGCGCGGTCGGTCAATCCGTAGACAGCGTAACGCTAGGCTGGGAGGATTTCAAAGCGAGGCTTTCAGCAGGTGTCGATGATTTTCTGACCTTTGTGACGACCGGACAGTTTGGTGATGCCAGTAAATCCTATAGGGATGATTTGGCGATTGCAGATGACCCGGTGTTCTACGGGTACACGAGCACATCAAATGTGATGGTGGCGGTGCTGAACCACTATTTCAAGGACGCGTATCAGGAGTTCAATGCAACAGCACTGGATATTGCAAACAAGGAAATGGATAAGTTGGTAAAGCAAGCCGAAGCTGACGGTGTTGCGCCTGAAAATATCCTGACTTCCGTGGACCCGGAACTGTACGAGTCAAAAAATTACCTGAACTGGACATTCTTCGTTATGGCTGGTGAAAGCTGCAAATCCCGCAACGAGTCCGGTTTGCGGTTTCATGTGAAGGAAATGGTTGATGCAGCCAAAAGCCTTGAAAAGAGCAAGCTTTGGAAAGTAGAACTCGATAAAGAATACCGCGTCTCGGAAGCTACCCGAACATGGTGGGAGGACGAAGAAGTCGATGTTCCGACTCTTGATAAGAACGGAAACAAGCAATACGACAGATTCGGGAACCTTATCACGCATAAGGAAACGCAGCGTGTTCAGAAATCCGAAAAGTACAAGATTGCGGTTGCAAAAATCAAGTACCATTATTCGCCGAAAGAAGGCGCAAAGCGGTATATCCTCGATTACTTCAATGTAACAGACACTACGGCAGGCACGGCAGACCTCTCGGATGAGGACATCTTCAACGAACAGGTTGAGGCAATGCGGCAGTTGTATAATGCGCGGGAAGCGTACTTTGAGGATAATGCGGAGTTGGACTTCGACCCGGATGCACCGAATCCCGGCATGGGCGGCGGCACTGGCGGTATGGTCATCAGCGGAACCCTGAAAGGCTTGATTACGCAGTTCTATGCATCTCATCCAGCCGATACATTGTTTAATGCCCCAAGCGTTATTGGCGGACCATGGTCAGGATGGAAGGGTATGGTTTCTTCGCATCTCGGCGCGATTCGAGGCGGCATTGCTCATAACGGAACCGATATAGTCCCGCCGTCCGTGATGTATTCACTCATTGCACCCTCACAGGGCATCGTTATCGGAACCCAGACAGGATTTGCAAACGGCGTTACCCAGACAAAAGGCAACGCACAGCGAGGAAATTTCGTGTTCGTGTATTACGGTGAATCGAGCAGTGGTGGTGTTTTCGTACTGTATCAGCATTTGTCACCGGGATTTTCATGGAAGATTGGTGATACGATTCCCGCCGGTGCTGTTATCGGTCAAACGGGATGGAGCGGATTGTGTTACAGTTCGCACGGCGGTACAGGTGAGCATCTGCACCTTGAAATGTACTACGGTACACAGCAGGTCAATCCTGAGGCATATATGAGCAACTAAAATACGGAGGCCCCACTCAAAACGAGTGGGGATTTTTTGATGAAAAAGAACTTGAAGAAAATGGCCGCTGTAAGCCTTGCGGCGGCATCTATCTGCACTTGCTTGTCAGGATGCAGAAACAAGGCAGAGGATGAGGCGACCTCGAATCCGGTTCCGACCCCGTCTATCGCGGCATCGGATTCTGCTTCCGGAAACCCTGAGGTGACCGGAAATGTAGATACTTCGGGCGGCGTGAAGATGGAGAACGGGCAAATCGTGTTGACGCCGATTACGGCTGAGTCCCCCAATAACTGTGCTCAGAACGGGTATATGGAATACAAGTATCTGGATGGCACTTATCGGTATAAGGAATACGAGTCCGCCGTAAAGGCTAAGAACCTCGTTCCCTATACAGATGCAGATGGAAAGGGTCTTACCCTTGAAACGGGACATACCGTTTATATCCGCAATACGCAGAATCTCAGCAATACTCCTTCTGCTTCGGACAGTGACTCCGATAGTACCGAATCCGGCACAGGAGAAGAAATCACTATCACGGATGAGTATGTAGAAAGCAGTTCCGGGTATATCGATGAGAATGGCAACTATGTAGAGACTCCCGCCTCGACCGATACCGGCAATAATGCTGCTCTGTATTCTGATGGAACATTACAGAAATGCATCGTGTCTGGTGAAGAAGTCTATGACATCGATAACCTTACCAACGAAATCGAATACCCTACAGATTTCGCACAGCTTCGCAAGGAAGGTTCCTGCGAGCGCATCTACATCTACAAGACGAAAGAAAGCTACGACCAGGCTGTCAAGAACCGCAAGAACGGGCAGGCTATCCTGCAAGGAAAGATGGATGCGCCGATTCGCTGCGTGATTCTTAATGGGTCTTTGGTCCCGGACCTCAAATACACCATCAACAGTGACGGGCGCATGTGCGTTTCCCTGCGGGCATTGTCAGAAGCCTTCGATTCAAATACGGACTATGATACGACAGCGCATCTCCTGGCTGTCCCTGAAACCTTTGGCGAGTGTGCGTTCATTCCGGCAAAGGGAGCGCTTTACAATATCAGCCAGTATTTCAATGTAAACAACTCGAACAATACCTTTGATTTTATCAGCACAAAGCCACCGGAGATTTGGACGGATACATTCGCACTTCCGACTGCGGATGATGTCGTGATGCCGGTCTCTGATATTTCGAGAATCCTCGGCTGGGAGTTCTCCTACACCGATAATATCCTGAATGTTGTCACGGACTCTCTCGATGACACCAAAGAAGAAAATCTGCTGCTCATTGAAACGCAGACATCCACGGAAAGCGTTGATTTGGATGACTGGGATGCCGCTGACAGCAGCGCCGAAACAGAAAGTGAGGGACAGTAATAAATGACGAAGTGGAACGAACTGAAAGTGAAGATTCAGATGCTTTCAAAAGGTGAGCAGCTGATTCTTCTGTTTATCTGCGCGTTTGTCGTTGCGCTGTTTCCGGGTGGGTACATTGCCGCTCTGATGGCAGGGGAGTGGGAGTCCGGATTCTTCCGTAAACTGGTCCTTGCCCTGACGACTGGATACGGAATCATCTCTACGCTTATCTTTGCCGCAGCAATCACCTTTATTGTCGTTATCCTTTCCAAGAAGAACACAGACCTCAATTCTGCAAGAGAAGTCGATGACCGTGGCATGATTACTTCAAATGCCGGTACATACGGTACTGCCGGATGGATGAGCGAGAGCCAAGCTAAGAAAGTCTATGAGGTGGGTCCCGTTGAGGATGTGACGGGCACGATTCTCGGTCAGTTCACGCAGGACGGCGAAGAGGTCATTGCGTTGCCGTTTGAGCCGACCGGAAACCGGAACCTCATCCTTATTGGACCTCCCGGTTCTGGTAAATCTTTCGGTTATGTTCGTACCGCTGTGTTCCAGTCGATTGTTCGCGGTGAATCGGTAGTCGTTACGGACCCGAAAGGCGAAATCCACAATGATATGCGGAAATTGCTGGAATCCAGGGGCTATGAGGTGAAGGTGTTCAACCTCATCAACCTTGACCTTTCTAATGCTTGGGACTGCGTACAGGAAATCTACGACCCTATTACGGGTAACATCGATGACCAGCGTGTCATTGCGTTCTGTAAAACCGTTATCACGAACACGGGCGGCGGCGGTAAAGCAGACCCGTTCTGGGAGAGTTCCGAGGAGAACCTGTTCCGTGTTGCCGTTTCCTACTGCGCGTTTATGCGTGAGACTACGCTCATTAAAATCTACGAGCGCCGTACCAAAGAACTCTTAACGCAGCTGCCGTTCATTTCTGAGGATGACGGGAAAGCATTGGTGGAGGTGGTGAAGAACCCTGAATCCGCGATGTTTGACCGCCGCAAAGTCGTAGAGTATCTGGCAAAAGAATTCTATGGCGAAGAGGAAGGCGAGAAGAAACTGCAGAGTTGGGAAGAGGATGCACCGACCTGTAATATCTCCGATATCTATAACGCTCTGATGCACAACGACCTGAACAGCTGGGAAGAAAATTTCAAGAATGTCCCGCTGAACCATCCGGCTGCTTCTGCATGGGCTGTATTTAAAGGTATGGGCGAGCGTGTTCAGCCGAACATCGTCGGCGGCTTGAATACTCGGTTACAGCTGTTCATGACCTATAAAGTCCGCCGTGTTATCAGTAATGATGATATTCGATTGGCAGATATCGGTGCGAAAAAGACGGCACTGTTCCTTATCATTTCCGATGACAATGCTTCGATGCAGCTTCTTTCGTCTCTTCTGCTCAGTTTCCTGTTCAAGGACCTGAAAGAGGCATTTGACGCTGTTGGCGGTGAAGGGCGTATTCCCGTCAATGTCGTGGCGGACGAGTTGGCGAATACCGGCGTCTGGCCGAACTTTGAAAAGACTATCGCTACGGCTCGTTCTCGTAAAATCGCAGTTTCGTTGATTCTGCAGAGTTTGCCGCAGTTGACGCAGTTGTACGGTGAAGAAAACGCAGAAACCATCATTGGCTGCTGCAATACGATGCTGGTCCTTGGCTGTAACGATAAGTATACGGCTGAGTATATCTCTGACAAGAGCGGTATCGTTACGATTCGTGCAAAGAGCGTCAGTGATTCGAGGGCAAACTCGACCGGCATTCGCGGTGTATATCAGGGCTATTCACTCAGCGAAGGTGATGGTAAACGCAACCTTATGAACCCTGATGAAGTACAGCATCTGGAAAAGGAAGAGATTCTGATTATGACGAATGGTCAGAATCTTCTGAAAGCAAAGCGGTTCGGGTTCATCCATCATCCACTGTTCAGTGACCCGCATTTCGTGCCTACTCGCTGGTCTGAACTTCCGAAAACCGTGGACCTGTATCCGAATGCTCGCAAACACGATGCGCTGGAATCTCTCGTGGGCGATATCCAGCGCCAGAAGGAAATCAATACGGAAATCACGCAGACGCGCACCGTAGAGAAAATGAATCCCCGCCTTACCAAAAACGACCTTGTCGGTGGGAACAAGAAACCCGGCAAGAAAAACGCTTTCGCAGAAAAATCCAAAAAGTAAATCACTCTTTACACCCTCCGGTCATCAATGTGTGGCCGGGGCTTTTCTTTTTTCCCCGATTCAGTAATGAGTCGGGAACCACACAAATCGGCAGCCTCCGCGTGGCGTGTGGTGGATATTGCCCGAATCCTGCTACGGGCAACGAATGTCGATAACATCATTTACTTCCTAAAAAGGAGACTAATACCATGAACGAGAACGAAATGAAGAACGCCACCATCGCCGACATCGACGAGGTGACCACCCCTGTTGCCGCTGCGGAGGACGCTGCTGCGCCCATTAAGGAGCCCGCTGCGCAAGGCGAAACCAATACCGCTGAGGTAGAGAACCTTGCTCCTGAGGCTGTCTCTGCCCCCGCTGACGATGGAATGGATGAGGAGGACGAGGATGTTCCTGCTGCTCAGGAACTGTCCCGCAGCTCCCGCCGTTTCAACGACGATGACTTGGAAATCGGCGATTTCATCGATGACGGCAACGACATGCTGAAGGTCGATATGCCGGAAGACCGCCGTGCCCGCGACCTTGCGGAGATGCGCCGCTGCGTGTTCGATAACAAGCGTACGCCGCGCCGCTTCCTGCAGGGCAGAGTCTTTGGCGTGCGTCCGGTCGGTTCCGGCAGTGCAGTCGTTGAGGTTACTCGCGGCACGCTGCGCATCATGATTCAGGCTGAGGATTTCTTCCATTTCAGCCAGATGAAGGGCATCGAGAATGATGATGACGCGACTCGTCAGCGCCGTTATCTGCGCAAGGCAAAGCTGATGAACGGTGCTATCATCAACTTCTGCCCCTACATGGAAGCAGAGTCTGAGGACGGCGAGGTCGTGTTTGCCGGTTCTCGTCAGGATGCAATGCAGATTCAGCGTAACCGCCACTTCTTCGGTCGCAATGCCGATGTCAAGAACGGTAGCCGCGCCGCTGCGTCTATCCTGTCCACCGGTCCCGACTATGTGATTGCAGAGGCTCTGGGTGTTGAGACCAGCATCGGTGCCGCTGCGCTGTCCGCATACGAGTACATCGACAATGTCGCTGAGAAGTATCATGTCGGTGACGGTATCCCTGTCGTGGTGGAGGACCTGCATGTCGATGCGGAGAACGGCACTGTGTCCCTGCGCCTGAACCGCGCTATTCTGGAGCGCCGTGCGAACCCCGCTATGAACATCCATAGCCTTGCTCGCGGCGGTGCTTACGGTGCGACCGTGACTTCCGTGAACGACCGCTTCTACCGTCTGATTGTCGATTCCGGCAATATCCAGGCGCGTGTGGCACTGACTTCCTCCGATGAGTTGCTGACTCGCGGTGACCGCGTGACCCTGCTGGTCTACGGCTACGATGAGAAGCGCAACTATGTCTGGGGCGCTTGCCACAAGGTCTAATCTTACCCCGGCTGTCTCTTGATTCACTTCCGGCAGACAGCCGGATGTTGCGCATTGTACCTGCCTTCTCGCGGCGCGTGGCGAACAACTGCTTTATGCAGGCTAAAGGTACTGAAAAATAACGATTCTGTAGTTGAGGTGAATGCTGTGTGTGAAAGTTGGAATATGCGCTCAGGCTTGTTCTATTCGCAACTGAATAACAGAGAACTGTTCATGGCCTGTACAGTGCATGGCGTAATGATGGAGGTATGCGTATCTGTGTTCTTAGACATGAAAGAACTGGATATGTGTGCCGTAGAAAAAAGCTGCCAAAAGAATGCAGCTGCCGTATTGCTGAATGTGTATGGGGACGGTGTTGTGGCAAGCGTCAGAAAGGCTGCATTGCTGGATACGGAACTGGCCGGAAATCAGAAGCTGGCACAGCATCTGTACCGGGATTGCCGAGATGTGATGCGCACTATCGTCCCGAAACCGGAGGAAATGTAAATCATGGCACGAGAAGAAAAGCAAGCGAACATCTATGCGATTCCCAAAAACTCCTTTGATACCGGATATGTTTTTGGTGGTCAGTTCAAGACCCGAAATTTCGTAGAAGGCGTTGTCGTAACCTTACCGTTTCTTGGAATCTTCCTGTATGGATGGGCAAAACTCGGATTGGACTTTGAAAGTACCGTTGCTTACTGCTTTATCCTGTGTGCGGCGGTTTTCGTCAGTGTCGTACATGGCGTGGGCGGAGACAGCTTGTTTGAGTTCATTGCCCGCGTAGTCAAGTTCCGGCAGAATCGCAGAATCTCCAAGTACAATCCCCGTATCAAGACGGAACTGGAACCGGATTACCTGCTCCATGACGATACGATGCTCCCGAAAGAAAAACTGAAACGGGCACTGGAAAACATCAAGAGCAAGGTCGTGGGCGGCAGCGATGAGCCTATCAGCGCCGATATCACGGACGATGACCTGCAGGTTTACTACGATGACGATGAGGATTTCGTTGAAAAACCCGATGAACTGAAATCGAAGGCTGAACTGAAAGCCGAGGCAAAACAGCGTGCGAAAGAGGAGAAGGAGTTCATCAAATCCCTGCCTCGGAATCAGCGCCGTATGGCCCGTGCTGAACTGAAACGAAAGCACAAGGAAGAAGCCGAGGCAGCTAAGAAGCGCGAGGAAGAGCGGGAACGGATGATTCAGGAAGCAATCAAGCGCCGCCTCGAAAAGGCTGAGCGCGTTAAGGCAGCACAGATGCGTGCCCACTTGACGGCACTGGAACGCCAGCGTGTTCTTGAACAGGCACAGCCTGAGACTGTTGATTTGGAAGAACAGGCTGCTGGGGTGACTGAAACCGTTCTGGATGTCGTTCTGGACGAGCCTGCCGATACCGCTGTTGCCGAGCCGGTGCCGGATGCAGAGGTCTCGCAGGAAGATACTACGGCAAAGCGTCCTGACCCTGAATTGACTGAGAAGGGTAGGGAAGTGTCCGACCAGTCCGATACGGTAGAAGACGTTCTTGAAGATATCGAACTGGACGATGATACTGACATCGAAGTTGGTACAAATCCGTCCGAAGTTCTCGATACATCCGATATGCTCGATGTTGAGTTGGAAGAGGCTGTAGAAGCTGAAACCAATGCACAGCGTAAACCTTCCTTTGAGCCTAGAGTGGTTCGGAACGAAAATTATACAGAGCAGATTGTGAAGCCCATGAAAGTAAAGCCGCAAATTCGTAGCAGCCGAGATATTTCTATCTTCGACGATGAGGAGTAACAGAGTATGTTCAGAAAGAAAGACAAGAATCAGGGAATTCCGGATGGTGTGGTAGGGAATAACCTGAAAAACGCGCGTCTGACTAAGAAGGAGCGCGAAGAGATTGCAACTACCGAGCGCAAGCGTATCCGTAAACAGATGGAAGCCGAAGCGGAACGCTATCAAATCATCAAAAGTACTCAGCGTATCATCCCGGTAGAGGATATCTTCAACGGTGTTATCATCACCAAAGACCATCGGTATGTGAAAGTCATGGAGTACCGTCCTATCAACTTCGCATACATGGACGCCGAGACCCAGAACCGCGTTATTTCGCTGTTCTACCAGACGTTCAAGGCAGTGCCTTGTAATATCCAGTTCAAGACCTTTGCCCGTAAAGCAGATGTCGAGTCAACGATTTCCAATGTCACCCAGTATTACGAGCAGGAAACGAACCCTAAGCGCAAGAAGATGCTCAATGCCTATATCGGACTTCTTCGTAAAACGGCATTGTCGGTCGGCATTACCCGCCGCTTCTTTGTGGTCATTGAGTTCCAGAAAACTATCAGCAATGATGGGTCCCGGTTCGAGTTGGTCGTGGCAGACCTGAACGCGATGGCAGCGAATGTCCGCTCTCACATGGAACAGTGCGGGAATGTCTTCATCCCGGCACTCGGAAACCCTGACCGCAATGAGGATGCCGGTATCCATCAGCTGTTCTACCAGCTTCTGAATCGCCGCAAGAGCGAGACGGTAAGTTTCCATGACCATATGCAGCCTATCATCGACCGCTATTCGGAGGCGGAAATGCAGGGGGTTAAGACCTCCCTGCAGGCTCCTGAGTTGATTGCTCCCGAATGGATTGATTTCACGCATTACAACTATATCGTCATTGACGGTAAGTTCTATACCTTCGCCTACATCCCGTCTACCGGGTACAACCAGCGTGTATATGCTGGTTGGATTGCTACCTTCGTCAATGCCGGTGAAGGTATTGATGTCGATATGTTCTTTGAGCACATGTCCCGTGAAGCTGTATACAATAAAATCAGTACGCAGCTTCGTATGAGCCGTGCCAATGCAATGGACAGTCACGACACCGATTCTGACTACCATGCGCGTATGGAGAAGATTTCTTCCAGCGAATACATGCTGCGCGGTCTTTCTACCGGTGAAGATTTCTACTACATGTCTATGGTCATCACGGTCGTTGCTGATTCCGTGGATGAACTCGAATACAAGTACGATAACCTTGAAAAGCGCGTCAAGGGTCAGGGCATGAAGATTCGCCGCGCCAATTTCATGATGGAAGAGTGCTTCGAATCGGCATTGCTCCCGCTTGGTAAACTCAACAAGGATATCAAGCGCAAAGCACAGCGTAATGTCTTGACTTCCGGTGTGGCATCCTGCTACCCGTTCATCTCCTTTGAGATGCAGGACCCCGACGGTATCATGATTGGCACGAACCGTGCAAACAACTCGCTTGTTACCATCGATATGTTCGATACGGATGTTCATGCGAACGCGAACGCCGTTATCCTTGGGTCTACCGGATACGGCAAGACCTTTACCGCACAGCTTTTTGCACTTCGTCTGTCTGAGATGGATACGCAGGTATTCATTATCTCACCCCTGAAAGGCTTGGAGGACTACGGCGGCGGCTGTAAGGCTGTCGGCGGTCAGTTTATCTCGATGGACCCGTCTTCCGTAAACAGCATCAATATCATGGATATTCGCGTTCCGGATGATGAGGATGCCAAGAAGATGGATGACTACGAGACGACTGGCTCCTTGCTGACAAAGAAGATTCATACCGTTAAGTCCTTCCTGCACCTTGTCGTTAAGGACATGACGCAGGAAGAAGAACAGCTGATTGATACAAGCCTTTATAAGGTATATGGGCGTTTTGGTATCACGAACGACAACGATTCGATTTTCGACTTGGAAAATGGCGGGTACAAGAAGATGCCGCTGCTCGAGGACTTGCAGAAAGAGATGCAGAATGTCCCTGAACTGCATCGTATCTGCAATATCCTCAATCCTCTGATTCGTGGTTCGATGGCGTGCTACAACCGTCCTACGAATGTGGACTTGAAAGCCAAATACATTGTATTCGACTTCAACGGCATGAAAGGTCCTACCCTTACGATGTCGATGTTTGTCGTTCTGGACTTCGTCTGGACGAAAATCAAAGAAGACCGCGCAAAGCGTAAGGCAGTCTTTATCGATGAGTGTTGGAAACTGATTGGCACGGACTCGAACGAGATGGCGGCAGAGGATGTCGTAGAGATTTTCCGTACGATTCGTGCTTACGGCGGTTCGGCGTTCGCCATGACGCAGGATATTTCGCAGTTCTATGAATACAAGGGCGGCAAATACGGTAAAGCCGTTATCGGTAACGCCGATACCAAAATCATCATGCACTTGATTCCATCCGAAGCAAAGGCTCTGCAAGCAGCTATTCAGCTTACCGATTCGGAGATGGAGAATGTCTCGAACCTCGGTCGTGGTCAGGGACTTGTTTGTTCCGGTGCCGCTAAGCTGTTCGTTGACTTCATCGCTGCTCCTTATGAGAAGCAGGAAATCACGACCGATGCCAAGAGCTTCTACCTGCAGGAAAAGGCACTCAAAGAGAAACAGCACAAAGAAGAGCAAGAACGGTTGGCGGCTGAGAAAGCCAACAGCAATACCGATGCGAACGATGATGACGCCGATTTGCTGAATGTAACCTTTTAAGCGCAAAAATACAACGATACTCCGATACTAATAGATGAAAACAGCACTTTTGAGATATGCGATGGTCCGGTACAAATGAAATGTGCTGATTGGGCATATTTTAAAGGTGCTTTTTCTATTAAGAAAGCGCCGAAATGACACATTTCAGAAACGCTTGCTTTTCGCATAGTTACGCAATAAGTTCACAAACCAAATGCGCAAATGTGTAAATGACACATTTTGCCGAAAATGAAAGGAGACATTCTTATGTCTGAGGTCCACAACAACGACATCCGCGAATTGCTCGATGTCATCCCCGTGATTCCGCATAATCTTATGATGGAATACCTTACCAGACAGTACAACATGACCCCCAACAAGGCCCGTGAAGTCATCTACAACGCCTGCCGTAAAGGCTCAAATCGCCGCCCGGCATGTTATGTGACGAATGACGGACTTGCAAAAGCCGATTATGTTACGATGACCAGCCTGTACCGCAAACGCTGCCGCGCATTCCGTGTGGCATGCGAGTTTTTGCCGGAAGGGCGTCAGTTTTCGATTCCCTCTACCTGCCCGTGGCTGCTGAGTTTCTGCTTCGAGGGCAGTGTATACTATGTCTGTGAGTTCGAAAAGGGCAAGGAACTCATTGTGGCGGATATGATTCGCAATGCTGGGATTCGGGAGGATATGATGTCCGTGACTTCCCGTATCGCTATCATGCGCCCCGGCGTAAACCGTGAACTCCTCAATGGATGCGGGATTCGGTTCTTCTGCGTGGTGGATGACGACTATAACCTCGAAGTCACGGAACA
>ENA-OQRB01000869-OQRB01000869.1-human-gut-metagenome-genome-assembly--contig:-NODE-869-length-19657-cov-15.575400_pt1 | contig 19657 bp, 13 predicted proteins | sample MGYA00243235_ERZ505100 | MGnify/ENA primary metagenome ERZ505100 (study PRJEB26097, sample SAMN02712145) | human gut metagenome | biome: Gut microbiome | host: Homo sapiens | place: Denmark...
GACGGGCTTGACTTTCATCATAAAATCAACCACTCCTTACTTTTATACTCTACGGATGTTGCGTTCTACGGGTCAAATTTGAGCAGACGCACATAAATCGACCCGTATCCTCAGAGGAAGTTCGGCGTTTTTCACAAACTTTTCGTGTCTGTCCCTTGGGCCGACCGAACCGAAGCTCCCTTTTTGGCGCACTAGGCCATTATGTGATACTAATGCAGTATACACCGGGAAAGCCCTGTTGTCAAGCCATTTTTCCCATTTCGGGCCGATTTTTTTGTCAAGCCCCCGCTTTTGCGGCACACCCGGTTCCGTGTCCACTTTGTGCGTTTTTGGTATTGCTTTTTGAGTTTTGCACGTTCTCACCAAAAACACCCTTGTGCATTTTGTACAGGTTTGCTCTTGTGTTTTGGGCAAAGGAAAAGCACCCCGGTCAACCGGAGTGCTTCGCGCTTATTTTCATAGTTCCAATCGGACCAGCAAACCCTCCTGAAGAGATTCAACATAAAATGCTTTTGCTGTCTCTCCAAATTCAGCCGTTTCTTCGGCGCTGTATGGATGGAACACCATCCCCTTCCATTTTCCCTCCGTGAACTGATAGTCGCCTTCTTCGGTCACCGTATGCGGTTCCTTTTGATACTCTTCATCCAGCCCATCAAGGGTCAACAGGATAATCCCGCCGGGTTTCGTGATACGGCACAATTCCCGGACCGCCTGTTTTGCTTCTTCCTTTGGGATGTGGTCCAGCACATCTCTGCAAACAACAGCATCAAACTCGTTGTCAGGATATCCCGTTTTCAGCACGCTGGCCGCTCTCAGCTCTGCGGTCAGCCCGCTTTTTTCTAAAAGGTCCTCCGCAATTTCGACCGCCCTGCCGGAAACATCAAAGCCCTTTACCGTGAACCCCTGCTGAGCCAATCTCCGCACATACGCGCCGCATCCACAGCCAGCATCACAAACGGTCTGCGCCTTTCTGCTCTTCAGCGTTTCTAGGATAGGGTCCGCCTGTTCTTTCCGCTCCGCATACTCCATTAAACGCTTTTCGTCGATTCTCTGCCAAGAACTTTCCCAAAAGTCTGTGTGCATATTTGTTTCCCCTTCTACCAAAAGAGGCATCGGTTTTTCTCCGATGCCTTTTTGTTTATAACGTGATCTTCAGTTCTTCCATCAATTTCTGGCGATAGGCCCGGTCCTCTGTCGCGCGGCGGATGTCCTCCATCCGTCCGCATTCCAGAAGTTTCTTGACAAGGAGTGCAAACAGCTCTTCTCCCTGCTGGGTCCCGCGCTGCATTCCAATTTCGATTCCTTTATCGACTCCTCGATTCTCAACACGCTCCAGAACTTCACACATATTCTGCGGACCTCCTTCCTGTTGGTCATTGCATACATCTTCAAAACGATGGTCGCCCGTCATCGCACTCAGCAGCTGCAATGTCTCCTGCACATGCTTCATGGTCTGCGCACTGGGCGTATAATCATCTTTTTCGCGTTTCTGCACAAAGTAATCTACCACAATGCGGAAATCACTTTGAAACAATTCGACCTGTTCCTGGGTGAGATAAGCGATTTCAAACAGATTGATTTTATAGTCGTTGACAAACGGCCGGAATTTTTCCGGGATATTCACACGTTCCAGAAGCGATATCGGCTGATTCCAATGCTTTTTATATCCAAAGTACAATACCAGCGTCACAACGGGATAGCGTGCACCTGTTTCTTTTTCCAAAAGCTGCGCTCTGTACTCCGCGCCATCATAGCCGATCACACGAAGCGGCATATCCGGGTCAACGCCTGTCTGATTTTCTACGCCGATGCAGGCCAATCGTATCTGCTCTTTTTTCCAGCGTTTGGCTACATCCCGCTCGATTTCATGAACTTTTCCATCTGCCTTATAGTATGACCGCGGTGCCTGTTCTTCCAGTTCCTCCGGTTTCAGCACTTCTTCACCGTGAAACAGCAGCACATTCACAATATCCGAAAAAACGTCATTGTATGCTTCCAGAATTTTTTCTGTTGTATCTTTCTCTGCCATTTTTTCACCTGGCCTTTTTATGCGATGGATTCCGTTCCTGCATTTTTATTTTATCATGAAATCGCAATTTCTTCAATAGTACAGCTGCACCCAGTTTCCCGGAATATAGCTGTTTCCTTCTTATTCCAGATAATCCCGCAGCCGTTTGGCCCGGCTGGGATGGCGGAGCTTGCGGAGGGCTTTTGCCTCGATCTGGCGGATGCGCTCCCGCGTGACGTTGAACTCCTTCCCCAGCTCTTCCAGAGTGCGGGGCCGGCCGTCGTCGAGGCCGAAGCGGAGCGTGATCACCCGCTCTTCGCGGGGCGTCAGACTCTTGAGCACGCTCATCAGCTCCCGGCGGAGCAGCTGGCGGCCCGCTTCATCCACCGGGATCCCGGCTTCTTCATCCTGAATGAAATCTTCGAGGTGGGCGTCTTCTTCCTCGCCCACCGGCGTTTCCAGGCTGACCGGCTCCTGCGCCAGCTGCAGCAGTTCCCGCACCCGGTCCGGCTCCATCTCCAGCCGGACGGCGATCTCCTCCGCCGTGGGCTCGCGGCCATTCTTCCGCAACAGCTCCCCTGCCGTCTTCCGGACCCGGTTGATGTGCTCCACCAGATGCACCGGGATGCGGATGGTCCGCCCCTGGTCGGCAATGGCACGGGTGATGGACTGCCGGATCCACCATGTCGCGTAGGTGGAGAACTTGAAGCCCCTGTCCGGCTCAAACTTTTCCGCCGCCTTCATCAGGCCGAGGTTGCCCTCCTGGATGAGGTCGAGGAAGGGCAGCCCCCTGCCCGCGTAGCGCTTGGCCACCGAGACCACCAGCCGCAGGTTCGCCTCGCTGAGGCGTCGGCGGGCGTCCGCATCCCCTGCTCTGGCAGCACGGGCCAGCGTCTGTTCCTCTTCTGCCGAGAGGAGCGGCACCTGCCCGATCTCCTTCAGATAGGCTTTCACCGGGTCGTCCAGCGCCACGCCCTCGGCAGAAAGCTCATGTTCCAGTCGGCCGATCTGGGCATCGTCCAGCAACGGGAGGTCGGCGTCCTCTTCCTCCACCCGGATGCCGCGGGCCTCCAGCGCCTCATACAGCGCGTCCAGCCCGGCGACATCGTACTCCTGCTCTTCCATGGCGCGGCTGACCTGCTCCGGCGTCAGAAGGTGGTGCCGGGCACGGCTCGCCAAAATCTTTGCAAGTTCTTCCGTCTGCGACAATTTCCGCATGATTCCTTCTCCTTCCAGCTCCAGCCGGGAGGAAAGGGAGCGCTCAGTCTTCTGCAGGGAGAGTTCCCTGTTTCTTTTCTCGCATCGACTGGAGATACTGCTCTAAGTCTTCATTGGACATCTGGGCCGCCTTCTTCGCGATCGGGGTGCCGCTGGCGATGCGTTCCAGATAAAAGTTGATATCCTCGGTAGTACAGTTGACATCGCTGTATTGTGCCGCAAGGCGGCTCAGTTCATTCAGGGCCTCTTCGCTCTGCACAAAGCCGCGCAGGGTGGAAAGGCTGACCTCGATGCCCTGCGCCTGGCAGTCCAGCATAGCCTGATACAGCTCCTTCTGCTGGGGCAGGAGGAACTTTTCCGCCGGCAGTGCGGCCCGCACCCTGGGGATGTAGCTGGGCTCCCGCAGCAGTGCCGCCAGCAGCCGCTGCTCAGCCGAGGCCACACCCAGCGCCTGCGAGCCGCCTGCGCTGTAAGGAACATTGATCTGATCCATCTCACCGGAGTGCAGGCGGGAGCGGTTCTCCTCCCGCCGTCGCTTGCTGCCCGCTTTTTTGACGGCGGTGCCCAGCTGGGTCAGGATGGCGGTCTTGGAGATGTTCGTCTCCTCGGCCAGCCGCCCGGCGTAGACCTCCTGTTCGGTGGGGTTGGAGCGCTCGGCCAGCAGGTCCACGGCATCGCGGATGTATTCGAGCCGCTGGGCGTCCTGGGTCAGGTCGTATTGATCCCGCAGGCGCTTGAGCCGGAAATCCAGCGCGTTGCCCACGCCGTCCAGCAGGGCACGGAAGCGGTCGGCACCATAGCGCTTGATGTACTCGTCCGGGTCCTTTGCGCCGGGGATCTGAAGCACCCCCACCCGCACCGTGCTGTTCCGGAACAGTTCCAGCGAGCGGAGGGTGGCTTTCTGGCCCGCCTCGTCGGAGTCGTAGCTCAGGATGACCTCATCGGCGTACTCGCTGATGAGCCGCACCTGCTCCGGCGTCAGGGCCGTGCCGCAGGCGCAGACGGCGGTGTCGATGCCCGCCTGCTGCATACTGATGACATCCATATAGCCCTCGCAGAGGACGAACCGGCGGGACGCGCTCTTTTTGGCGATCTGCAGCGCGAACACCGTCTCGGATTTGTGGTAGACCAGCGTTTCGGGGCTGTTGACATATTTGGGCTTGGAGTCATCCAGCACACGCCCGCCGAACGCGATGATGTTGCCGCGCAGGTCGAAGATAGGGGTCATGACCCGCTTCCAGAACAAACAGTAGATGCGCCCGGAGGCGCTGCGCTTGAACAGGCCGCTGGCGTCCAGCTCTTGCTGGTTGTAGCCCTTATCCCGCAGGAACTGATAGAGGGCCTGCCCATCGTTGGGGGCATAGCCGAGGCCGAACCGCACGATGGTCTTGTCGTCCAGCCCGCGGCGGCGCCAGTAGGCGCGGGCCTGCCGGGCCTCCTCGACCGTCGAATTCAGGCAGGCGTGGAAGAAGCGGGCCGCTTCGCGGTTCATCGAGAGGATGCGGCTGCGCATCCGCCCGGTCTTGTCGTCCTCCTGCGGCTCCGGCATCCCGGCGCGGGCTGCCAGCATCTTGACAGCCTCGCCGTAGTCGATGCTGTTGATCTTTTTGGCGAAGCTGATGGCATCGCCGCCCGCCCCGCAGCCAAAGCAGTAAAAGCTCTGGGTGTCCGGGTAGACGTAGAACGAGGGGGTCTTCTCGCTGTGGAACGGACACAGGCCGCCATAGAGGCGGCCCTTCCGTTTCAGCTGCACATAGCTGCCCACCAGATCGACGATGTCGGTGCGGCGGTTCAGCTCTTCAATGTACTCGTGTGGGATCATGGCTTTTTTCCTGCTTCCTTTTATAACACGTGCCACTTGCGGGGCACGAACACATCCTCAAAGGTCCGGATGGCGAACTCGTCGCTCATGCCGCTGATGTAATCGGTCACGGCGCGGTCACGGCCCTCCTGATAGGCCAGCTGCAAATAGAAATTGGACATCTGGTCGATGTGGGTCAGGTAGTATTCGTACAGTTCCGTGAGGACCTTTTCCACTTTCTGCTCTTCGCGCTTGGCGGTGCGGTCATTGTAGACATTGGCATACATGAAATCCTTCAGCGCAAGGAAAGCTTCCTCTTCCTCCGCGCCCATGGCCACATCGCCGTCGCTGTGGGCGAGGATGCTCTGGATCATGGTCGTGATGCGCTGGGATTTCGTTTCGCCCAGCACGGCGGTGCATTCTCCGGGCAGGATCGCCGGGTCCAGCACCCCGGCACGGACGGCATCTTCGATGTCGTGGTTGACGAACGCGATCTGGTCCGCCATCCGGACGATGCGGCCCTCCGGGGTCGCCGCCCAGGTGCCCTTTGTATGGGTGATGATGCCGTTCCGCACTTCCCAGGTCAGGTTGAGGCCCCGGCCGTTCTGTTCCAGCTTGTCCACCACCCGCAGGCTCTGGCGGTAATGCTTGAAGCCATCCGGACAGAGCTTGTCCAGTGCGCTCTCCCCTGCGTGGCCAAAGGGCGTGTGGCCCAGGTCATGCGCCAGGCTGACGGCCTCGGTCAGGTCTTCGTTCAGGCGCAGGGCGCGGGCGATGGTGCGGGCGATCTGCGCCACCTCCAGCGTGTGGGTCAGCCGGGTGCGGTAGAGGTCGCCCTCCGGCGAGAGGAAGACCTGCGTTTTCTGCTTGAGGCGGCGGAACGCCTTGCAGTGGATCACGCGGTCCCGGTCGCGCTGGAACACCGGGCGGATGGGGTCCTGCGGCTCCGGCCGGGCCCGGCCCCGGCTTGCATCGCTGAAGGTCGCCCAGGGGGCAAAGGTCAGCCGCTCGATCTCTTCGGTACGCTGGCGTACATCCATCTGGTATCCCTCACTTTCATGCTGGTTCCTGCCCCCTTCCCAGCGCAGCTGCGCCCGCAGCTATTGTAGCAGAATTGCTCTGTCGAAGGGGGAATCTTCCTGTCCTGTCCAAAATTATCCTATAAAAATCTCTCGGTGCTGCTGCGCCCAGAGCGCAGCGGCCATGCAGCCCTGCATCCGACTGCCAATGGCTCCCACTTCGGGGGAGCGGACGAGCGAATGCGAGACGGAGAGGGGCATCAGAACGGCGCATAGAACGGCTGCGAGACGCTCACCTCGGCCCCGCCCCGCGTCAGCTCCCGCAGCTGTTCCAGCAGCGGCGGCTCGGTGCCCTCCGGCATCTGCCAGTGCAGGGTCACGCGGTCGGTGAACTGCGGGTCGGCGAGTTTGGCCCCGGCGGCGTGGATAAGCAGCGCGGCCCGCTCGTAGAGTGCGTAGTCCACCGTCACTTCCAGCTCCACCACGCTGCGCACCGTGACGACCTCGGCGTTTTCCAGTGCGCGGGCGGTCGCGGTGGTGTAGGCGCGGACGAGGCCGCCCGTGCCCAGCAGCACCCCGCCAAAGTACCGGGTCACGACTACGATGAGGTCGGTCAGGCCGCTGTGCTGCAGCACTTCCAGCGCCGGGGTCCCGGCGGTCTTGGCAGGCTCGCCGTCGTCGGAGTAGCGCTCCCGGTTGCCCTCCCGCAGGCGGTAAGCGTAAACGTTGTGCCGCGCGGTGCGGTTGGCCGCGCGCACCTGCTCCAGGAAGGCCACGGCCTTTTCCTCGCTGTCTGCAAACGCGAGCTGCGCAATGAAGCGGCTCTTCTTCTCCTCATATTCGCCGATGGCTGTGCCCCGGATGGTGCGGTAATCCTCCACGCTGACTCCTCCTGTTTGTTGTGTTCCTTGCAAAACAGTATACCATAAATCCGGGTAAAGAAAAAGCCCGGCACAAGCATTGCTCGTGTCGGGCCTTCCCCGGATTTATTGAAGCACGGAGATGTCATTTTGAAAGCGCCCTCGCTCAGACGAAGAGCTGCACCCACTGGTAGCCCCAGCTGGGGTTCTCGCCCTCGCCGGTTTCCTGCATCGGGCATACCTCTTTTGCGTAACCCCCATGAAATGAAAAAGGTGTCGATTTGCCGAGGCAAACTCGGCAAATCGACACCTGCTGTTCAGATGAAGGTCGCTCAAAAGACGGGTACACATCGTGCCCGATTTGAGAAGCAACTGGCTGCCATTTTACAGGCCCTATAGCTTTGCGTCACAGCCTTTCGACTGCTTTGCCGAGAATATTCAATTCAATAGATTTTGCATCACAGTCCAGCCGCCGTTCGTGCGGCTCCCTGACTACTTTTTTATTCTATCATGTTTGTCTTTATTCGTCAAGATTCTGCGGCCGGGTTTTTTCCGTTTTTACAGATCTTTTTCATGCCTCCCGGCTGCTGCTGTTTTGTTCCGGCCCGTTTTTCTGCCGCCTCGCCCTTTCTTCCCAAAAAGCATCCGGCTCGACGTCGCTTGCGTGAGCTATCGCAAAAAGGGAATTTCTGGAAATTTTCCCATGTTTCACGCAGGAAACACCCCCATTCACGCACAAACGTCTTGCGTTTTACCCCCCCCCATGCTATATTTAGCTTAGCAAGCAACCTCTGTTTTCTGGTTCCCCAATCCATGTTGTGGTACGAGTTGGAAGGGACGGTGGCGCACCGCCCTGTCCGGTTCTAATATATTATAGAATATATGTAATAGGAGGTATTCTCAATGGTCTCTTATCGCAGACTCGCCATGCGCGTCCTGGGGCATGTTCCGGTACCTTTCGGCAAGAAAAAGGCTTCTCCCCCTCCCCGCATTGCCGCACAACGGATCGCAGCTCTCGCTCTCGCCTGTGCCATGATGACCGGCATGGCCCTTCCTGCTTTTGCTGCTACGTATGATATTGTCAGCGGCTCCATTGATATCCACGCTACGGAAAGCGGCCAGCGCATCAGCCAGTGGTTTATGAATGGGGAACAAAAAGAATACGTCAGCGACAGCGACGGAGACATCAAAGATCGTCCGGACAACAACATCACCATCACCGGCACAAGCACGGGGAACACGGTCACCATCGACGCAGACAAAGACCAGACGGCCAATGTCACCTTGGAAAATGTGGAGATCAACGCCAGCTCGACAGCCCAGGCCGCTGTGGATGTGACCGGCAGCGGCAATACGAACATCGAGCTGAACGGCAACAACACGCTGACAAGCGGATATGGCCACGCCGGTCTGGAGCATAACAAGACCGACGACAGCGGCACGCTGACGATTCAGGACGAAAAGAATGATGATGGCTCCGCAAAGGGAAGTGCGTCCGATACTACTGGCAGTTTGACTGCCACGGGTGGTTACCACAGTGCTGGCATCGGCGGCAGTGACGAACACGACGGCCAAGTGACCATTACGGGCGGTGAGATCACTGCCACGGGTGGTAATGGGGGTGCCGGTATTGGCGGCGGTGCCGGTGACACGGACGCCGTCGGCGGTGACGGCGATGTGACAATTTCCGGCGGTACGATCACCGCTACGGGCGGCAGTCTGGGTGCCGGTATTGGCGGCGGTGCCTACGGCAATGGTACTGTCACAGTTACCGACGGCGATATTACCGCAAAGGCTACGGGCCGCTATGGTGCCGGTATTGGTGGCGGTTATGGCGCGAAACCGAAACCATCTGGCACCCTCATTGGAGGAAATGGCACTGTCACCATCAGCGGCGGTACCATCACCGAAGCCTCTGGTGGCTATATGGCTGCTGGCATCGGCAGCGGCTTTCAGGGTCTGAGCACAGTGACCATTGAAGGTGCTGCCGTCATCAAAAACGCACAGGGCGGTGCAGCTGGAGCCGGCATCGGCAGTGGCACCCGTGGTGACAGCGAGATCATCATCAGAGGTGATGCAGTCATTGAAAATGCGGAAAATAGCGGAAACGGCGCTGGCATCGGCAGCGGCCAAGGCACAACTAGTTATGGTGCCCTCGTTCCCTCTGTCGGCAATGTGACCATCGAAGGAAACGCTAGAATCGAAAATGCAAAAAGTGGCTCTGGTGGTTCCGGTATTGGTGGCGGTTTCATTGGCATCGGCAATGTAATCATTAGAGGCAACGCTCAAATCGGAAACGCCACCGGCGGTGAAGAAGGTGCCGGTATCGGCGGCGGCGCGGGCGGCAAAGGCACTGTGACCATTGATGGCAATGCAACGATCAACAATGCACAGGGCCGCGACGGTGGCGCAGGCATCGGCGGCGGTGCTCTTGGCCTTGGCGATGTGACCATCAAAGGCAACGCAGAGATCAAGAAAGCAACGGGCGGCGACGAAGGTGCCGGTATCGGCGGCGGCGCGGGCGGCCTTGGCGATGTGGACATTGAAGGAAAGGTCACCATCCAGAACGCACAGGGCGGTATGGGTGCAGCCGGCATCGGCGGCGGCGCAGAATCCGAACCGGACGATGACGGAACCGGAAATAAAACGGGAAATACGATTTCCATCCAGGGCACCGAAGCCGGTTCCCCCAACATCACCGCAAAGGGCGGCGCAGCTGGCGAAGCTGTGAATTCGAATAATCAATTGGAAGTACTTCCCGGCGGCGCAGCCATCGGCAGCGGCAGCGTTACGAGTAAACAAAAAAAGGCCAAAGCCGCTATCACCATCAAAGGCAAAGTGACCATTGATGCCACCGCAGGCGGAAGCAAAGCCAAGGGCGATGCAATTGCCATTGGCGATACACCGCTCCAAGAACAGAAGTTTGCCGGTTTGCTAGTAGGTGCTGTCATCAAACGGTGGGATTCGGACGGTGTGGATCTTACCCTAGAGGGTGACAAGCCCACTGAACCGGAAAAGCCCACGGAGCCGGAGCAGCCTTCTCAGCCGGGACAGCCCGGCACGGGGAACCCTGACACGAATAAGCCTGACACGGGGAACCCTGACACGAATAAGCCCGACACGGGGAACCCTGACACGGAGAAACCCGGCACCGGGAACCCTGACACGGAGAAACCCGGCACCGGGAACCCTGACACGAATAAACCCGGCACCGGGAACCCTGACACGAATAACCCCGGCACCGGGAACCCTGACACGAATAAGCCCGACACGGGGAACCCTGACACAAATAAGCCCGACACAGATAAACCTGACACGGATAAACCCGACACGGATAAGCCTGACACAGATAAACCTGACACGGATAAGCCCGACACAGATAAACCCGACACGGATAAGCCCGACACAGATAAGCCCAACCCGGAGAATCCTAACCCGGAGCAGCCCTCTGAGCCGTCGGGTGCGGTCTCGACTTCCGCTCCGGCCGAAGAGCTGACCGCCTCGGATGCAGAGTATCTCGTTACCGTAGAGGGGCTTTCCGTCACCAATGCGCTGGGAAAGCAGATCACGCACAGCTGCACACAGAATGTCCAGGGCAAGGTCCTTACCATTCGCGTCAACAGCATTGTGGCCACCGCACATCTCACCATGGATATGCTCCGGACGCTCAAAGCGCAGGGGGTGGAGACCATCCGTTTCTGCACCCTGCTGTACCGTTCGACTTCGGTCTCCATCGACGCACTTCTGAATCTTGGGGTCGATGAAGCCGACATCCTCTGGACGCACAACGGGCTCCAGGCCCGCCTGACGGTCGGCGGCACCGATTCCAGCAGCCTTTTGCAATAAGACCCTCTGAACCATAACAGCCGGGAGGCTTCCGTTTCGGAACGCCTCCCGGCTGTTTGGTTATGCACACTTTGTCTTCCGATTTTTTTCCTCTTCCAGATCTCAACAGAATTTTGTGCGGTATTCGCGGGGGGTGCAGTGCTTGATCTCCCGGAACGTTTTAATAAAGTAGCTGCCGTCCGAGAACCCGCATTCCAGACCGATCTCGCCGGTCTTCAGCCGGGTGGAGCGCAGCAGCTCGGCGGCCTTTTCCACCCGGAACTGCTTGACGTACTGGATGGGCGTGATGCCCAGCAGCTGCCGGAAGCTGCGCAGGCAGGCGCTCTCGCTCAGGGCCACGCAGGCCGCGATCTTCTCCACCGTCAGTTCCTCGGCGTAGTGCTCCTCCACGTAGCGGAGCATCCGCTTCATCCGCTCCGAAGCGATCTGCTCCTGCTCCGAGACCTTGGTCTTGCCGCCCACGCACTGGGTGCTCAGCAGCCGCAGCGCCGCCGAGAGATGATACCGCACCCGGTTCTCGTAGTCGAACGGCTCGTCCGCCACCTCTTTCCAGGCGTCCCGCAGGAAGACGAGTACCTGTTTCTGCCAGGGCACCGCCTCGTCCAGCAGAAAAAACGCCGGGGCACCGGGCTGCAGCAGGGGCCGGATGAGCTTTTGCCAGAAGATGGTGTCCATGCCGCCCACCAGCCGGGGCTGGAAGACGCCGGAGTGGAGCAGGGCCGTGCCCTCCGCCTGCTCCACCGAGTGCAGCGCCCCCGAATTGAGGAAGACGCCCTGCCCGGTCTGCAGCGTCAGGCGGGTCTTGTTCACATCCACATGGAGGGGGCCCTGTATGGTGAGGATGTATTCAAATTCCTCATGCCAGTGCCACGCCACCGAGTAGCTGGCCAGGTCTTCGGCGTAGCAGGCGATGGGAAACAGCGCACTGCCGTGCTGCACCAGCTCGCGCCCTTCGGCGTCGGCCACGATGTCCGTCTCGCAGTGGATGCCGCCCTCATGGATAATTGTTGCGCAGCTCGTTCGATATGCCATATTGACCAGTTCCTTTCCGCAAATCTTTGAACATTTTTTATCAATGCCGGTTTTGTTGTACAAAACTTCAGATTTTCTCCTACCACAGCCACTGGTTTCGTGGTATTATTTCATCAGAGGCCGCAAGTCCAGTATAACACCGAAACGGGAGGAACACAACCCATGGCACAGCTTCTTCTGCCGGTCATCTACCTGGCATTTATCAGCCTCGGCCTGCCGGATTCGCTTCTCGGCTCCGCCTGGCCGAACCTCTACCCCGCTTTCGGGGTGCCGGTGTCCTACGCAGGCATCGTCTCGGTGATCGTCTCCTGTGGGACCATCGTTTCCAGCCTGTGCAGTGACCGGCTGACCCGTGCGCTGGGCACCGGCAAGGTCACGGCCCTCAGTGTGGCGATGACGGCGGCGGCGCTGTTCGGCTTCTCGGCGGCGAGCGCGTTCTGGATGCTCTGCCTCTGGGCCATCCCCTACGGGCTGGGTGCCGGAAGCGTGGATGCTGCCCTGAACAACTACGTCGCCCTCCACTACGAGAGCCGCCACATGAGCTGGCTGCACTGCATGTGGGGCGTGGGCACCATCATCAGCCCGGTGCTGATGAGCCTGGCCCTGACCGGCGGGCAGGGCTGGAACGGCGGCTACCGCATCGTAGCCCTCATCCAGGTCGGCATCACAGCCGTTCTGGTGCTGAGCCTGCCGCTCTGGAAAGGCCGCCCGGCCGCCGAGACTGCGGACGGCACCCCGGCCAGGCCGCTGACGCTGCCCCAGATCCTGGCCATCCCCGGTGCGCGGGAAGTGATGCTCTGCTTCTTCTGCTACTGCGGCCTCGAAACGACGGCGGGCCTCTGGGCCAGCAGCTACCTCACGCTGAGCAAGGGCGTCCCGGCCGGCACGGCCGCTGCCTTTGCGGGCCTGTTCTATCTGGGCATTACGGTGGGGCGCGGCTTCTGCGGCTTCGTTACCCTCCGGTTCAACGACACCCAGATGATCCGTCTGGGGCAGACCGTTCTGGCCGTGGGTGTGGCCGCCCTGCTTCTGCCGGGGCCGCAGGCGCTCTCGCTGGCCGGCCTCGTCCTCGTGGGGTTGGGCTGTGCGCCCATCTACCCCAGCATCATCCACTCCACGCCGGACCACTTCGGCGCGGACCGGTCGCAGGCTGTGATCGGCATCCAGATGGCAAGCGCCTATGTCGGCAATCTGGTCATGCCGCCGCTGTTCGGCCTGCTGGCAAACAACGTTGCCCCTGCCCTCTTCCCCGTGTATCTGCTGGCGCTGCTGATCCTGATGATCGTCATGCACGAGCAGCTCACCCGGAAGACGGCGTGCAAATAAACAATTTTCTGACAGGAGGTATTTTTATGCTTCGTATCGAATATTTTGATAAAGACCGTTTCATGCGTCAGGTTTCCGCCAGCCACGGCAGTGTGCTTCTGCATCTGGACAACGGCAAGACCTGTGACCTGAAAGAGGATGCCACCGCATCCTCCATCCTCCGGATGATGGACGCCCCCAGAAAGGGCTTTGACATCACCGTGACCGACCCCGCCGACGTGACCGGCTTCCTGCGCTACATGCTGGAGGCAGGCCGGATGGACCGTGTGGCCGGCTGATCGTTCGCCATTCTCCGTTATTCGCATATTACAGCAAACGCAGAGCGCCCGCTCCGGGGTCAGAAGCCGGAGCGGGCGCTCTGCGTTTTTGTACGGTGTTACAGGATGCAGCGGCTGATGGCGCGGGCCACATTCAGCAGCTCGTCCTGCCCGATGAACCCGAACTTTGCCTCGTGCTCATCCGCGAAGCAGACCGTCAGCTCAGAGGTCTGGAGCGGGTCGCCGAAGCCTGCGGTCTGGACGCCGAAGTGCAGCACCTTGCGGTACGGCAGGACGAAGATCTCCTGCCGGGTGCCGGTGACCCCCTGCATATCCACCAGAAAGATGCGGTGCGAGGTAAAGACCGCCTGGTCGCGCACGGTCTTGTACGCGCCCACGATGGTCTCGCCGTCCAGCAAAAGCGCCTGCACATTCTTGCAGATCTCCTTCTCCTTGATGCGAATGAGGTTCTGCATGGGCTTGTCCCGAAATTCCATAGTTCTATCCCCTTTCAGCGTGGTCGTTGGTTCCATTGTAGCACCCCCGGCGGGCTTTGACAAGCGGCACGGAACTCCATTCTACTTGTGCGCGAAAAAACTTTGAGCGTCCAGCAGGAGCTACCCGACATGCCAAGGGCTCTCCCTTTGGGAGAGGTGGCATTGCGAAGCAATGACGGAGAGGGTCAGTAGTTCAGACCGAACCCGCTGCGGTAATAGTTGCCGTCGGCGTCGCAGTAAGCGTAGCTGCCGCCGCGCACCCCGGCGAGGATGGCCGGGTCGATGTACAGGTCCTTATCGTAGCCGGGCACATCGTTGGGCGAAGCGCAGATCTCACGCACCACACCGTCGATCTCCTGCTCGGTGATGGCGATGACGGCGGGGTCGGACACCATGGTCAGGCTCAGCTTGCCGGTGGGGGCAAAGTCGCCGCTGATGACGTCCACCTGTGCGTTCAGGGCGTTGTTCAGCGCCACCGTGCTGACGGTGTACTGGATGGTCAGCGCGTCGCAGTAGGGTTCCAGCTTGTCCAGCAGCCAGGGGTTGTTCACCACGCAGGTGCCCACGACCTTGCCGCCGCGCGCATGGATGGCATCGGCCAGCTCCCGGATCTTCTCGACGTCCTTCAGGGTGGTCACCGTGACCTGCTTGCCGGTCTTCTTCTGGCTCTTGTTGGTCTCGCGCTCGTCGGTGACGATCTCCCCCATCTCGATGACGGGCATGGCGAACTGGTAGAACACCACGCCGTTGCTGATGGGCCACACGTGGAGGTACAGCACATCGGCCTCCTCCGGGGTGGCGACGACGGTGTAGCCCTTCTTCTCGAAGGCCTCCGCCAGTGTCTTGCGCAGCGCCTCGTCGGCATCGGTAGAGCCCAGGCCGGCACCCATGGCCTGTGCCATTTTGGCAAAGCCGGAGTCCACGCCCTTGAAGGTGACGATGCAGACCTTCTTCTCTTTGGCCAGCGGCAGAACACCGCCGTGGTTCTTGACCAGAACGACGGCCTTCTGGTTGGCTTCGTAGGCCTTTTTCTTGGCACCATCGAAGTTGTCCTGCCGGGCCTGGTCGGCCTGGTCGGGGTCCAGATAGGGGTTGTCCACACGCTTGGTGCGGAACAGGCTCAGCAGACGGTTGTAGTTGGCGCGGTCGAGGTCGGCCTTGGGCAGCAGACCCTCTTCCACCGCCTTGATGATGTTTTCCGGGTCGGTGTTGCCGCCGATGACATCGGTGCCGGCGGAAATGGCCTTGGCGTAGCGCTGGGGCACCGTCAGGTCCTCCACGCCGTAGATCTGCACGCTGGTGATGCCGGAGTCGGAGTTGATGTAGCCGTCAAAGCCCATCTTGTTGCGGGCCAGGTCGGTGAGCAGCTCCTTGCTGTATGCGCTGGGCACCGCCTCGGTGCTGGTCACCTCGCCCCGGTAGGTCTGGGGCACGGCGCGGCCATCGGCGGCGATGCGGGAGTAGTCGGGCATGATGGAGGACGCCTTGTGGTCGAAGGCGCGCTGGAACGGGGGCAGATGGTACTTTTCCATTGAGCCGGGGGTGCGGTAGATGCGCCACTGACCGATGGGCACATGCGGCTCGAAGCCGTTCTCGGAGGGGGCATCGCCGGGGAAGTGCTTGACCGTCAAGACGACCGAACCCTCGTTCAGGCCGTCGTCGCCGTTCTGGTAGCCCTTGATGAGGGCTTCGGTGATGTCACTGGTCACATCGGTGCGCTCGCCGTAGGTGCCGTTGGTGCGGGGCCAGCGGGGGTCGGTGGCCACGTCCACCTGCGGGCCGTACATGATGTGCAGGCCCTCGGCCTTCATCATCTTCCGGTCCGTGTCGGCCATTTCATAAACGAAATCTGCGTTGCCGTCTCCCAGCACCGCTGCACCGATGCCCAGAGAGTCCGGGTAGCCGATGTTGATGGGGTTGGTGTGCAGAGAGTACGGAATCGCCACGCCGCCCTTGCAGGCTTCGTATTCCAGCATCTGGGTGCCCGCATTGTGGTACAGTGCCACCATACCGGCCTCGCAGTGCATATCGCCGCGGTAAACGCCCGCCGTGATGTGCTTGTCCAGCACATCGGCGTCATCAATGCTCATGGTCATGCCGGGCAGCGGGCCGGGGATGGGCTTTTCGTCCGGGTCGTGGTGCTTGTAGATCTTGGACATTTCCAGCTTGCCATCGGCCCCAGTGGCCGCAGCGCGGGTGGGGGCCACCGGGGTGTTGAACAGGGTGTTCAGCACAAGGCCAGCCTGCTGGTCCAGGCGCAGATGGGCCACCATATCCTTTGCGCGCTCTTCGGGGCTGAGCCGCCAGTCCTTATAAGGGGCCAGCTCGCCGCTGTTGTCCATATCCTTGAAGTACAGGCCGTCCCTGACGATGACGCCGCAGGTGGTCACACCGATGTCGGGGCCGTTTTCGTTGTGGAAGACCACCGGCTCCAGGTAACGGTCGGTGATGCTCTCCCCCGCTTCCAGAGCATAGGGTGCCGGAATGACGCCGTCGCGGGCGTCGACCCACTGGGCAGCGCTGGTGTATCGAATCTCCATCTTGTTTCTCCTTTTTCGTGCGCGGGAATGCGCAGCTGATATATCACTTGTTCTTTTTTATTATACCCCACGGCCCAATTGTTCGCAAGCGAACAACCCGTGCTTTTCTGAATTTCAGCATTGCCCACAAGGAACGCTCCCGGAATCTATGCAATTCCCCGAACCAGCGCAGCGCGTTCTCGCGCTCGGTCCGCTCCGCCGGGCACAAAAAGAGACCGCTGGCTCCGTCGATAACGGAAGGAGCACAGCGGTCTCTCTCGGTTCAGGGCATTACCAGATCATCTGAATGCGGCCTGCGCCGTAGGGATCTTCGTAGTTGAGCAGATAGCCGGGGTAATCGGCCAACGGGCTGTTGGCACTGGAAAGGTGCGGCAGACCGTTCGCATCCACGCCGCCGAACATGGCTGCGTAGCTGGACATGACGAGGTAATCCTCCGAGACATAGTCCTTGATCAGCTCTGCGCCGTCGAACATGGCGAAGCCGTCGCCCAGGTTGCGCAGGGTGTAGTTCATACCGGCCAGCGCATAGGTGGCGTTCGGGTCCAGAGGCTTGTATGTGCCGGTGGTCTTGTCGTAGATCTCCACATTCGAAACACGCGGGGTCGTAGCACTGCCGACCCAGACATTCTTGTCGTCGGTCTGGACGGTGTTGGGGACCATGGCGTGGATCTCATACTTGGCACCGGCGACCTGCAGGAAACCGCCGTTCTCCTTGCCCTCGGCACCGGCGAAGCGGGCACCAAATTCGAGGGCATCCAGGATCTGCTGGCCGGTGACGGACATCAGGCAGGCCACATTGCCGAAGGGGCTGACGGTCTTGCAGGTCTTGAAGCTCCAGGGGCCTGCGTCCACATTTGCACGGATGCCGCCGCCGTTCATGATGGCGATGTCGCAGTGGAGGTCTTCGATCTCATTGAAGTAGGCATAGATGCCGTCGGCCACGAAGTCGCCCAGGTTGGTCTCGCCGGAGCGGATGCGGCGCTTGCCGGTGGCGGGGTCGGTGATGTAGAACTTGGAATCGCCCACGGCGATCTCCTCGCCCAGCATGTCGTCCACTGCGCTCACCCACTCGCTGGTGGCAGCGGCCACAGCGGCGTCTGCGCCATCGTAGCTGGGCAGCAGCTCGGTGGTGATGGAGCCATCGGCACCGATGGTCATCTTGCCGACATTCTTGAAGTAGGAGCCGGTCTGGGTCAGGGTGACGGCCTTGCCGGAAGCATCGGCCACCTGCTTGTTCTCCATCACGGTGTGCGAATGGCCGTCGATGAAGGCATCGAAACCGGTGGTGTGTGCGATGACCTCTTCGCTGGTCCAGGGGGCGGACGAGGGGTCTACGCCCAGATGGCCCAGACCAATGATATAGGTTGCACCCAGCAGCTTTGCCTTGTCGATGGCCTTCTGGACGGCCTTGTACAGCTTCTGGCCATCGTCGCCGCCGAGGATGTCATAGATGTACTTGGTCTGGCTGTCGTTCATGAAGTAAGCCGGGGTAGACTTGGTAAAGGTCTCCGGGGTGGTAACGCCCACAAATGCGATGCGCGCGCCGCCGATGGTGAAGATCTTGATGCTGGGCAGCACCTTCAGGCCGGTGCGCAGGTCCACCCAGTTGCAGGAAACATAGGGGAAAGCGGCTTCCTTCATGGCTGCCTTTGCGCGAGCCATGCCGTAGTCGAACTCATGGTTGCCGGGGGTGGCCAGGTCGTAACCGGCCTCACTCATCAGCTTGATGATGGTCTCGCCGTCATCCATGGAGCCATAGGCCGTGCCCTGGATGTGGTCGCCGGCGTCCACCAGCAGGACGTTCTGGCCAGCGTCCACATAGCTCTGCTTCAGTGCAGCGATGCCGGCATAGGTCAGTTCGGGGGATTTTTTGTCGATGTAGGTGTGCACATCGTTGGTGTAGAGGATGGTAACAGCCGACTTTTCGCCCAGGAAGCAATTGGTCTCTTCGGCCGATGCGGCGGGTGCGCCGAGGGAGACTGCGGTCAGTGCAGTGGCAGCTCCGGCAGCCTTGAGGAAGCTGCGGCGGGAAATGAACTGTTTCACAGGAAATGACCTCCTTCAATTTACGGTACTCTCTTTTTTGCGGCCCCTCTGCCGCCGCCCGCACAAAAGCTCCCCAACGGGGAGCCGTGGTATGCAGCGCAGCCGCAGCGAGGTCTGCATTTCTGGATTAAGCATATCACAGAATGCCGCTCCGGGCAAGAGAAAACTGTAAAATCCGCGCAAATCCTTTTCACAAAAGTCGTACTATTTTGGAAATTCTCCGTAAAATCATACGAAAAAGGGCCAGGCCCTGCATCCTGTCTCAGGGTGCAGAGCCCGGCCGCATTCAGGGGGAGGTCCAAACTGGATCGGAGGAGACGTTTGAGAAAACGCCTTAAATGGCGTTGTACTCCTTGAGGAACTTTTCAAGGTCGGTGCCCTCGATCTTCTTGAGCACTTCCCTGAGGGCCACCCTCTGGATGAAGGGCAGGTCCATATCGGTCAGCTTCTTGCCGTCGCGGAGCTTGACGGTGGCGTCGATCAGGCAGCGGACATCATAGGTGCTACCCCAGACCTCCGGCACACCGCGGTCGATGTTCAGCAGGGTGTAAACAGCCTCCATGCCGGTGCGCATCGAATACTCGGTGGTGAAGATGGTGTCGCGGCCGGTCTCGGCAAACTGGCCCAGGAAGGCGAAGTTGACGGCACCCTTCGGCACGATGTCGGGGCGGTCGCCGAAGGCGCGCGGCATGAAGAAAGCGTCGATATACGGCATCATGACCGGCACGGTGTTGGCGCTGTGGTCGGCCAGCTCGGCGATGTCTTCCGTGGGAACGCCCAGATGGTACAGCCACTCCATGCAGATCTCACGGCCGGTGCAGTCGCGCATGGGCTTCTTCACATAGTCGCCGGGCTTGTCGCTGAACAGGCCGTAGACCCAGACGCAGAGCTGGTTCTTGGGCTGGTCACGGAACTGCTGCTGGCGGTTCAGCGTCCAGCTGAGCAGCCAGCTGGAATCCTTGACCGTGACGATGCCGCCGGTGACGGTGTGGCCGGTGAAGGGGTCGCGCTTGCAGATCTTCTTGATATACTGCGGGATCTTGTCGTCCAGAGTGGTGATGGTGGCACTCTCCCAGTTGGACAGTTCCGGCTGCGAGCAGAACTTCTCCGGATGGCCGAAGGAGGGGTCCTGTGCGGCGATCTTCTTCCACAGATCCCAGCCGTTGCCCGGCTTGATGGTGGGGTCGAAACCGGCTGCCTTGTCCTG
>ENA-OQRB01000871-OQRB01000871.1-human-gut-metagenome-genome-assembly--contig:-NODE-871-length-19655-cov-5.932704_pt1 | contig 19655 bp, 17 predicted proteins | sample MGYA00243235_ERZ505100 | MGnify/ENA primary metagenome ERZ505100 (study PRJEB26097, sample SAMN02712145) | human gut metagenome | biome: Gut microbiome | host: Homo sapiens | place: Denmark: Copenhagen...
CGCCGATGTGGGTGATCATGGCAGCGGGGTTGATCTTGCCGGAGGTCATCATCTCAATGGCTTCCTTCATGTCGCTGGTATTGCCGCCGGAGGTGCCGACCACATGGGTGTAGAGATAATGGACGTTGTACCAGTTGAATTCCGCCTTGAACTGGCTGTTGGTCGGGCCAGCAAAGAAGTTGAGGCAGCCGTCGAAACCAAGGATATCGCCGGCCTGCTCAACGACGGGACGAACCGGTGCAAAGCAGATCACATCATCATAACCAGTGCCGCCGGAGAGTTCACGCAGATAGTTGGTATCGCAGCCGGGCTTGGCCGTGTTGACATAGTGCAGTTCAACACCCATTTCCTTCGCGTGCTCAACGGTGTAGATGCTCTGGGCGCGTTCGAGTCTGGCATCATCAATATCGGTAATGACAAGCAGACTCGGACGGCGGTCGCAGTGCAGCGCATAGTCGATCGCGCCGAGGCCCATGGGGCCGACGGAAGCAAGCATTGCCATCTTGCCGCCCTCGACAATACCCATCTGATGCTCATAGGAGCCGGGTTTGGTGTGGTACATGGCGTGGAACGTGCCGATGATGCAGCTCATCGGTTCTGCCAGAGAGCCGTAGAAATAGGTATCGGAATTATACGTCAGAAGATTGTCGGTCAGCAGCGTTTCGATGGGGATGTTGGAATACTGGCTGTCGCCGCCGCAGTACTGATAGGAATAGCCGGGGGCCATCTGGGAGCCCTTGTAGAAGTGGGCAGGCTGGATGGCGAAGCCCTGACCGGGCTTGTACTTATTCTTCCAGTTTTCGCCGACCTCGGTGATCACGCCGCAGAATTCATGGCCAACGATCGTGGGATGCTCTGCAACATCATTTGGGACGCGCTTGTGCTCCTCGCCCTCAACTGCGGCCTTGTAGGTTGACATACAGATCGAGTCGGAAATGACCTTCACCTGAACATCGTCCGGGCCAACCTGCGGGAGTTCGATCTCCTCCAGGCGGAGGTCCATTTTGCCATGGATACGGACAGCTTTCGTTTTCATACGTTCCATTCCTTTCTTGCATTTACCTTGCATAAATCATCCAACCAAAAATGGGATTGTGTTGGTTTGTATTGATTTCACCTTATTGTATCGCAAGAATCCCAAAGTGTCAACGACAAATCCCACTTTCCGATGCGGGATTGCGTTGTTTTTTGTGGGAGCACTTTGCATCCCCCTCCCCTGCCGGACACGGCGGGCAGAAAATGGCTCCCCTGAAAGGGGAGCCGGGGTGCTGGCGCGCCAGTGCTGATATTGTTACCTCTGCACCCTGCGCAGCGTGAGGGTATAGCTGTACTGCGTCCGCACAGAATCGGTTATGGTGTCGGTATAGGTATAATCGACTGCAACGCCGTCCACGACGGTGTGGTATTCGGAAAATACGCAGTTGGACAGCTCGGACGCAGCCTCCTGCAGGGGCTTATCGAGCAGGATATGGCCCTTCTCTGCTCCGGCGAATGCAAACAGGGCGTACTGCATCACGGAGCCGGACGGGATGCTTATCCAGCTATCCGCTTCGCCGCCCTCCGCATGGTAGACAATGCCCGTCAGGACGCCGTTTTCCGTCTGATATTCAAGCTGTGGATAGCGTTCGCCGAACGCCACGGAGACCGTCCCGCCGTCCATGGAAAACTCCGACTCCTCCTGCCAGCGGCCGGTCTCATCCAGCTCAACATCGTAATCCCCAAACTGGCGCAGGATCGTGTTGTAATTTTCCGCGAACTGCGCAACAGTCAGCTCCCCGCGGTAAACCGGGCCGACCGGCAGCAGTACGCGCAGTACGCCGCCCGCGATCAGCAGTGCCATAAGTGCAGCTGCCGCCGCGAAGCGCCATCCGGCATGATCCCGGATAGTCTGCTCGGAGCCGTCTTCCCATGGAAGTTCCTTCCCCTGCTGCTCGTCGGTATAGCTGACATACAGGCGGTACAGGCGGAAAAACGGCAGATTCAGCCGGATCCCGTACCAGAACAGGTACGCGGTGCGCTCCCGCCCCTCCGCATAGGTCAGCTTTCTGCCGTCCGGGCTTGTCACGCGCAGGCCGAAGAGCCATTTGCCGGGCGTCGTGCCAAACCGGGACAGCAGCAGCGGCTCCAGCAGGAACATCGTGCCGAGCGTCAGAAGCTCCAGAAACAGCATGCCGCCCCGGCTGTTTTTCAGCATGTTGAAGCCAAGAGCCGGCAGGAGCAGCATCCACAGCGTCCGGTAGATCTGGCCGTCGAGCAGGCGCGCGAAGAAGCGCTGCCACGGAAAATGCTCCTTCGGAAGCGTATCGCGTTCGAGCACGCGCTCGGTCTGCATTTCATCGAGATACGGCCTTGCGTCGAGCGTCCGGAACTGCGCATGCGCCTGCCGGAGCCGTCCGGCGATCTCCCCCGCCCGGTCAAGTGCCGCCTTTTCCTTCTGTATAGCCGCAATACGCGCGGAAAGCGCCGCATCCAGCTCTGTTTCGCCGCGCACGATCGCCTTGATCTGCCCGACCGTCAGGCCGAGCGCCCGCAGCAGCTTCACGCGCAGCAGCGTTTCGGCGTCCTCCTGCGAATACTCCCGGTAGCCATTCTCCGCCCGCTCCGGCGAAATCAGGCCCTCAGCTTCATAATAGCGGATATTCGCCCGCGCAAGCCCGGTCTGTAGTTCCATGTCCTTGATCGTCATAGTGTGCTCCTTTTATTGTCCGGCAAGCTTCATATCGTGCACTGGCGCGGGAGCGCCAGAGAGGTCAGGCAGCAGGCAGCTGCCCACCTGTTCGTAGGGTCGATGCCCACATCGACCCGCCGGGAAGTTACGGATTCGCCGAAGAGTTCCATAAAAACAGTGCATTCTGCCGGGCCGATGTGGGCATCGGCCCCTACAACTGTCGCGTTACTCGTCCAGCTTCCGCATATCGAAGGATAGATCATAACTTCCGGTCGCGTTCCGCGGGAGTTCCAGTGAGCCGTCGGAGGCAAAACCGGTGAAACCTGTTATTGTGAGCGAATAGTCGATTCGATAGCCTGCAGCCTGCGTGTGAAGTTCCTGTAACGGCTCGTCCAGAAGCTGCTGCGCGGCAGCGGTAAGCGCCTCATCGGCAGAAGCAGAACGCCGTGCGCCGTCAAAGGCTAGAATGGTCAGATAGAGTTCGCGGAGCGGCAGACCTGAGACAGAGCCGGTGCAGGTTTCCGCCCCCATGTGCAGAGAAATACCGATCAGTCTGCCGTCCGTTGTCGTGTAGCTGAGATTCGGAACATTTTTCGTATGATGGATAACCTTGAAGCCAAGCTGCGTTGTGGGCGCCCATGTGCCGTCGTCATACAGTTCCCGGCTCAGAAAGCCCTCCGTGCTGTGAATGTAGTTGTAATTGTCCGCAAACTGCCGCACGGTCAGATCACCTGTATACGTCGGCTGGTAGGTTTTGAGGCCCACAAGCACCGTTGCGGCCAGCAACGCCAAAACCGCCGCGGCCCACGCCGCAACGCGCCACGCTTTCCATGGCACAGCACGCAGTTCACTGCCGTCCTCCCATTCGAGCGGCTGCTCGGCCTGCTCGGCCTTCCAGCTGGTATAGAGGCGGACAATGCTGTAGATCGGGATAGAGAAACCGAACCCATACCACAGGGCACGCCATGTTCGCATCCACGCAGCGTCTTCCCGTTTTCATCCGTCACGCGCAGGCCCATGAGCCATTTGCCGGGCGTCGTGCCGAACAGGTGCAGAAGCGGCGGCTCGAGCACAAGCATTGTCACCATGCCGAGTATGCTCAGCCAGATAGAAGCCAGTCTCGCCTTGGTGTCCACGCCTGCGACTTGCAGCACTAAATGCCACGGCAGCGAGCACAGCAGAAGATCAAAGCTGCGTGCGATGTACCGCCGCACCGGCGCATGGACATACGGCTTCACGTCCTGCCGCAGCGCGGTCTGGGACGCGGCAAGGAGTTCTCCGAGATAGCCCGCCGCGTCGAGCGTGGAAAATTCCGCGTGCGTCTGCCGAAGTCCCGCGGCGACACGTCCGGCAGCATCCAGGTTCTCCTGCTCAGTGTGCAGCTCTTCCAGCCGCGTATCAAGCGCGCTCTCCAGCGTGAGCGTTCCCGCCGCAAGTAATTTAATCGTATCGATGCGCAGGCCGAGCGCCCGCAGCAGCTTCACGCGCAGCAGCACATCGATGTCGGCCTGTGAATATTCCCGGTAGCCGTTCTCCGCCCGTTTGGGCGCGATCAGCCCTTCCGATTCGTAATACCGGATGTTGGCCCGCGGCAGACCAGACAGTGTTTCGACCTCCTTGATCGTCATATACATCCCTCCTGCCCTCAGCGTACAGTATCAAGCAGGTTTACAGTCAAGCTTTTTTTGATTTTTTCCGTGTTTTTCGCAAAATTAGTCCTGCCGCAGCGAGCAGCACGAGCACCGCCACCGCCAGCCTGCCGCGATTTCCGGTTTCCGGCGCTTCCTCAGTCTCCGGCTGATGCTCCGGTTCCAGCTGCGCTGCGGCATAGGTCATGCGGAAGGCTGTCCCCTCTTTCTGCACCTCTGCGTCGAGGTAGCCGGGAACGGCCTGCTCCGCAAGCACCCAGTAATGTGCCGTGGGCAGACTGCTCCATGTATACCGCCAGTCCTGTTCTTCGGATAAAAGAACCGGGCGGCCATAGGCTTTTCCGTCGCACATCAGCTGGACAGTCAGCGATTCCGGGCGCTGCTCCGGCGTCTGTGTATCGTCCCAGACGATTTGAACGGAATAGTCCGCCTTTTCCGGACTGCAGGTCAGTTCCACCTCTGCCTCGCACTCCGTGGGGCAGACGATCAGCAGCGGTGATGGCGTATAAATCTGCCGGTTCACGCAGACGCTCTGCCCGCTCATCAGATACAGACCGGGCTCCAGCGCGTCAAAGACCGCCGCACCTTCTTCGTCCGTCTCTGCGGAGTCATCCGGCAGGCAGGCTTCATCCATCAAGGCCACCCTCTCCAGTACACGCGCAAGCGCGGCCCATGCGTTCCCATCGCCGCTCTGCGTTTCCAGCCGCGACCGGTACGCTTTGAAGCGCGGCTCGAGGCTCCACGTCCCGTCGCTGGAACGGTCTGCAACCCGATACGCGTCAAACCGCATTCCGGCAAGCGGCAGCTGCCCTTCAAACACGGCCCGCACCGTAATAGGCTCTGCCCGTTCCGCTGCCAGAGCAGCTGTCGGAACCAGAACGCATATCAAAATGGCCAGCCACACCGGCCGAAGCAGAAACCGTCTCATCACGCATCCTCCTTTTTCTCCATCATACCATATCCCGAAATATTTGCAAACCGGAATCTGGACTTGCCGGTCGGACATAGGCTTTCTGTGGAGGTGAAAGCCCATGCTTTCCGCAGCAGTCTGGCTGATGCTCAGCAGCATGCTCACATCGCTGCGCATTTCCGGCGGTGGCTCGTTCCCGAAGCCGCTCACCGCCGAAGAGGAGCGCATGTACTTAAAACGCAGCGCCGAAGGCGATCTGGAGGCCCGCAACATTCTGATTGAACGTAATCTCCGCCTGGTGGCGCACATTATGAAAAAATACTATTCGCAGTCCGCCGATCAGGAGGATCTGATCTCGATCGGCACGATCGGGCTTATCAAGGGTATCTCGACCTTTGACTCCAGCAAGGGGGCACGGCTTGCGACATATGCAGCCAGGTGTGTAGAAAATGAAATTCTGATGTACTTTCGTTCGATGAAGAAAACAGCGGGGGATGTTTCGCTTTCGGATTGTATTGAGACAGGAAAAGACGGGAACGCGTTGTCGCTGATGGACGTTTTGTGCTCGGATGAGGATCTGTTCGAGGACTTGAGCACACGGCAGACGTACAAAAAGCTGTACGAGGTCATGGACGAGGTTTTGTCGGAGCGTGAGCGAATGGTCGTAACGCTGCGCTACGGCCTCGGCGACCGGACGCCGCTGACGCAGCGGGAGATCGCCGCGAAGTGTGGTATCAGCCGGTCGTATGTGTCGCGGATTGAGAAAAAAGCGCTTGCCGCGCTTCAGAAAGCGCTTCAGGATTACACGCAGACAGACTGAGGCGGATTTTTTCTTGGCACTGGATTTATCAGCATTTTTCTGGTACTATGGGTGCAGGCGGCAGACGTTCGTTCGGCTGCCGCGCACAGGATAAAAACGCAACGCGAGGCCTTCGGCCTTGCCAGAGCTGGTAGGTAGCCCAGCCGTCTGCACTTCGGCGCAGGTAAGTAACCCTCCCCTCCGGGTCGTCCGTTCCTGTGAAAATAAAAAGGAAACGCTGATTCAATGACTGAACGCATTCGGCGAGAGATTTTGCCCCAAGACAAGACATGAAAACGCAGGAGTACTTTGTGTATTTCAAGTTTTCATACCGCAGGATTGGGCCAAAAGACCCGGCGAAGGCCGAAAGGCATTGGATTAGAGGTTCCTCATGGAGGGTTTCGTAATGGACAGTGATTTGACAAGGCTAACGGTATTTTTTGAGGCGCCGTTCTGGGTCGGGGTGTTCGAGCGGTTTGAGGGCGGGACGCTCTCGGTCTGCAAGGTCACCTTTGGCGCAGAACCGAAGGACTATGATGTATTTTCGTATGTGCTGAAAAACTACGCGCGGCTCCGATTCAGTCCGGCTGTTGCGGCAGCTGTCAGGCAGGATGCGGCAAATCCGAAGCGTATGCAGAGGGAAATCCGAAGGACTTCCTCCGGCGGCGGCGTCGGAACAAAGGCACAGCAGGCATTGCAGCTGCAGCGGGAGGAACAGAAGCTGGAACGAGAAACACGCACCCGCAAACAGCGGGACGCGGAAAAGCAGCTGAAGTTTGACCGCAGGCAGCAGAAACGAAAGGAAAAGCACCGGGGACGGTAACAGTACGCCCCCTCTGCGTCCGGCAGTGTTTGTACTGCTGCTCGCGGAGGGGGCGCATTGCTTTCAGCAAAAAGCCGCCGCTCGGATGAGCGGCGGCTTTGAGATCAGGTATTAGGGTTGTCCATAAGTTCGAGGGGATAGTCGCCCAGATGCTCGAGTTTGAAACCGTTGGCCTTATAAGCTTCATAATCAAACGCATTCAATTCGTCGATGGCAAGCTTGTGAAACTCGTAGAAATTCGGCCACCATTCGTAGCCGTCGCCGAGATTGTGGCTCAGGTACGCGTCGGCAATATCCTTGCCCATCTGCGGTGCAACATAGAACGCGCCCATGGCCAGAACGTTGACGCCGTTGCCGGTGATAGCGCGCAGCGCAGCTGGGACACTCTCCACGACACCAGCGTGAACACCGGGGCACTTGCTGGCCGCGATGTGGATGCCCATACCGGTGCCGCAGAAGATGAGCGCACGCTCAAACTCGCCCTCGGAGATCATCGCACCGACACGCAGGCCAATGCGGTGGAACATGAGGTCGGTATCCTCCTCATCGCCCGTGCGGACACCGACGTCCGTCACTGTCCAGCCCTTCTTTTTCAGATGCGCGACGACCGCTTCCTTAAGGGGGAAGCCTGCAAAGTCCGCGCCGACCAGAATCTGCTTGTCCTTGATCGTTTTCATGGTGCAGCCTCCTTATTATTTTAAATAGAAAATAGAATCCATATCGGTATAGAACGCCTCTTCGCAGGCCTCGTCATAGACCTCAAAGCAGGGTCTTGTGCAGCGCCACCAGCGCTGCGTGGTTTCATCGGCAGCCATCTTTGCCATATCCGCTTCGTAATCCGTGCCCGTATATTCAAAATACGAGAAAACAACGTTGCCGCGGATAAAGATCGAGTAATTCTCAAGATTGCATGCCGTGATCATGTTCAATACGTCCGGCCAGACCTCTGCGTGGAGGCGGACATATTCGTCCCGCTTCTCCGGCTTTAACCGGCCGACCTGCCCGAATCTGCGTCTTTCCATTTGTTTTCCGCCTTTCATGCCTTAATTCTTTTATGCTCGTTCAGATAATCCAGAACCATGACCAGCAGCAGAACTGCACCCCAGACGAGGGAGATATAGTAGCTGCTGATCTGCGGGAACCGGTTCAAGCCGGTTTCCAGCGCGCGTACCAGGAAAATCGAAAGCAGAACGCCGCCGATCTTGCCCTTGCCACCATTTGGGCTAACACCGCCGAGCACAACGATCAGGATGCACTGCAGGGTATAGTTCGATCCGTAGTCCGCACGCGCGGAATTATAGTTTGCCAGCATAATCATACCGCCCGCCGCCGCGTAGATTCCTGAGATCAGATAGGTCTTTACGAGGATCCAATCGACGTTCAGGCCGCTGAAGCGCGCAACATTTTCACTGCTGCCGAGCAGGGTCAGCTTTTTGCCGTATGTCGTTCTGCTCAGCAGGAACCAGAGAATAGCCGCGCCGGCAGCGAAGATCAAAAACTGCACGGGGATGCCCGCGATGCGATTATTGATAAGATAGGCATAGGTTGCTGGGAAATCGCTGATGGCACTGCCGCCAGTCAAGACAATGCCGATGCCGGAAAACAGTTCGCCCGTGCCGAGCGTAGCAAGGATTGGCGGGATCTTCAGCTTGGCGATCAGAACACCGTTCAGAAGCCCCGCAGCCGCACCAATCAAAAGCGCAAGCGTGAAAATCGGCAGAACCCAGGCAGGACTCAGGTCGCTTCCGCCGTTTGCAATACGGCGCATAAGCAGCGCCATGGTGATGGAGGTCATATTGGCCACGCCGACCGTGGAGAGGTCAATGCCGCTTGAGATCATACAGACCATAACACCAAGCGACATGAGGCCGAATTCCGGGAACTGTGCAAACATGGTCTGGAAATTGACGACAGAATAGAATTTACGGCCCTTCATGATGCCCATGAATATGAACCAGCAGACCATGATGATGAGCAGGCGTCGAATATGCGTGTCCATTTTCAGTCCGCGCTTTGCGGACAGCTTTGTATTAGCCATTATGCTGCGCCTCCTTTGCCTGCGTTCTGGTGCGGCGCTTCGTGCCGGAGTGCGTCGCCTGATACGCGCTGACGGCGGTACCGATGACGATCAGGAGGCCGACAAACACGTCCTTCCAGACGACCGGAACGCCGATAAGGATCATGGAGTTTTCCACCAGCACAATCAGCAGCGTACCGAGCACGCAGCCGGTCAGCGTGCCCTTGCCGCCGACGATGGCCGTGCCGCCGAGCACGACGCCCGCGACGATGTTCATCTCCATGCCGAGCATATTGGTCGGGTGGCACTGCTGCATCATGCACACGCGGATAATACCCGCGACGCTGGCGATCACGCCTGCAAACAGGTACAGCAGGAACTTTGTCCGCTTGACGGCGAAGCCCGCGTTATAGGCTGCAGATTCGTTGCCGCCAATGGCGTAGATGCCCCGGCCGAACATGGTATAGCGCAGCACAAGGAACGTGAGGAGCAAAACGCCAACAAACACCAGAAATGCCGCCGGAAGCTTGGACGACAGGCCACTGACGGGGTTTGTCGCAGTATAGATGGCCTGCTTGCCGAAGGCCTTCATGCCAGCCGGGATCACAGCCAGCTGCTTCGATTCGAGCGTGCCCTGCATGATGCCCTTGAAGACGCTGGCAGTGCCAAGCGTCACGATCATAGCGGGCAGGCGCAGGAAGCTGACAAAGAAGCCGTTGAACATGCCGAGAACCGCGCCGATGACGATGGCCATCAGCATGGGGAGCAGAACGCTTCCCTGATAATCCAGATTCAAAAACAGCTTTGTGGTCGCATATGCCGTCAGCGATGCAAGCGCCGGGAAGGAAACGTCGATGCCGCCGGACAAAATGACGAGAAACTCGCCCACGGCGAACAGGCCCGGCACGATCATAGCCGAGGCGATATCGACGATGTTATTAGACGTATAGAACTGGCCTGAGCGCACCTGAATCAAAAATGACAGGGCGAGCAGGATCAAAAATACATAGGTTTCATTCTGACGAAACAGCTTTTTTATAGTCTTCTGCACTTCCCCCACCCCCTTACAGCATCTTGCTCAGGATCTGCTTTTCGCTCGCTTCATCCGCCGTCAGTTCGTCCACGATGCGGCCGTCCTTCAGAATCATAATGCGCGAGCAGTTTTCCAGCAGTTCCGGCAGGTCATCGGAAATAATGATGACCGCCATACCCTTTCCGGCCAGCGACTGTAAGATCGCGTGGATATCGTGCTTCGAGCCGATGTCAACGCCGACCGTCGGGCCGTTCAGAACCAGAATCTGCGGGCGGCAGGCCAGCCACTTGGCAAGCACGATCCTCTGCTGGTTGCCGCCGGAGAGCGTGGAGGCGGCGTTTGCCGGATTGGGCGTGGCAATGGCCAGTTCCTTGACCCAGCAGTCAATTTCCTCATTCGTCTTCTGCGCATCGACAAGACCTTTTTTCGTCAGATCGTCGATTTCGGAGATTACGATATTGTCCGCGATGCTCTGCGAAAGGAACAGGCCCTCGCTCAGACGGTCCTCCGGCACGAAACCAATGCCGTTTTCAATCGCAGCACGAGGGCTTTTGATCACGGTCGGCTTTCCGTGGATGCGGATCTCGCCGGACTGGGCAGGGCGGATGCCGAACAAGGACAGCGCAAGTTCCGTCCGTCCAGAGTCGAGAAGACCCGTGACGCCGAGGATCTCGCCGCCGCGCAGCGAGAAGCTGATGTCCTCATAGCTGCCGGGAAGCGCCAAATTGCGCACCTCAAGCAGCGGCTCGTCAGACAGGCCGGAGGGCTGGAACGTCTTTTCCTCAAATTCGCGGCCGGTCATGTAGTAGGTGAATTTTTTATTGTCCAACTCCGCCGTGTTGCCTGTAGCCGTCAGCTTTCCGCTGCGGAAAACGGTAAAGCGCTCAGAGATTTCAAAGACCTCGTCCAGCTTATGACTGACAAACAGAATGGCGATCCCCTGTTCCTTCAGCTGCAGAATGACGCGGAAAAGCGCCTGAACCTCCTTCCGGGTCAGGGCGGTCGTCGGCTCATCCATGATGATGAGTTTCGCGTTGAACATCAGCGCACGGCAGATGGCAACCATCTGTTTTTCCGCGACAGAAAGTTCACCCAGTCTGGCGTCCAGATCGACTGTGAAGCCGATCCGCGCAACTGCCTGCTCCGCGATCGTGCGCATATCTTTCCAGTTTACAAATTTCTTTTTTGCGACCAGCTGACTGTTGATCGCCAGATTCTCCATGACGCTCAGGTTCGGAAAAATGGAGAAGTCCTGATAAATGACCTGAATGCCGCTTTCAATGGCGGAAAGCGGCGTGATCTTTTGCAGGGGCCGACCCTCAAATTCGATGGTACCGGAATCGCGCTGATAAACACCGGAAATAATCTTGATCAGCGTGGACTTGCCACAGCCGTTTTCACCGGCCAGGCAATGGATCTCGCCCGGACGGATCTCCAGCGAAACGCCGTCGAGCGCTTTGACGCCGGCAAAGTATTTCTTGATATCCAGCGCCCGCAGTAAGTATTCAGCCAATGGTATTCCTCCTTCTGTCCGATTGCAGCTTGGGTATAGAGGGCCGCGGATGCGGCCCTCTTTGCACTACAGATTCGGAATCCTTGATTTAGAAGCCGAACGAATCAACGTTCTCTGCGTCGATGACGACCCAGCCCTCGCCCTCGAGGACGGTGGTGCTGCCCTCGCGGAAGGTCATGGCGGTGTAGCCGTCAACACCCAGATCAACAGGCGCGCCAATCTCTTCGCCGTTGAGGACCTTCAGCGCCAGGCTGATCATAGCCTTGCCGGCGATAGCCGGATCCCACAGCGTCAGGGACTTGACAACGCCGCTCTTCAGCAGCTCTGCGTTGTCGGCAGGCATGCCGGTACCGGAGGTGAACGCCTTATCGATGAGGCCGAGTTCTTCAATGGCTCTTGCGATGCCCGGGGCGTCGAAGGAGGAGGTGCCCATGATGCCCTTCAGATCCGGATACTTCTTGAACAGTTCCTTCGCAACGTTGTAGGCGGTGTCGCCGTTGTCGTGGGATTCGACTCTCGGCTCTTCCTCGAGCAGCGTCATGTTGGGGTACTTTTCCTTCTGGTGCGCGACGGCAGCGTCGGCCCATTCGTTGTGGGAAGCGTTGGTCACGTCAGCGACCATGGTGGTGTAGAGGCCTTCTTCGCCCATGGCTTCGGCGAGGTTGTCCATGATGAACGCGCCATAGCCGGAGTTGGAGAACGCTTCAATGTCATAGTCCACGTTGGTCAGGCTGGCACCCTCGTGCGCGATGACGACGATGCCAGCTTCTTTGGCCTGCTTGAGAACGGGCTCAAGGGATTCGGGGTCAACCGGAACGACGCAGATGGCGTCAACACCCTGCGCGATGAGGTCCTGCACAAGCTGGGCCTGCTTGGTGGCATCGATGACGTCAGTGCCCTTCTGATAGACGTTCAGCCCAGTTTCTGCGGCGTATTCCTTGACGCCGGTGTCCATACGGACGAACCAGGGGTTCGAGGCATCCTTCGGGACGACGACAATCTCGTAATCCTTGTCGGACTTTGCAGTTTCTGTTTTGGTTTCTTCGGTCTTTGCAGTCGTGGTACCTGCACAAGCTGCCAGACACAGGAGCATCGACAGCGCCAGGAGCAATGCGAGGATCTTTTTCATTTGAATGAACCGTCCTTTCCATTTTTAGTGCTGTAAATGTGTATTCTTAAAACGTGCTGACCTCCGTGAATCCTCCTTCCATCCATTCTTTCTAGCTGATCCGTTGGTCAGATCGTTTTAATTCCAAATTGTTCAACAGGAGTCTCGTATGATAAGCGACTGTCCGAGCACGACGTTCTGCGGTGTCCGCCCCTCATGCCATGCTTTGGCCTGCTCCCAGATCTCATGGCCGAGCCGCGCCCGGTCCTGACAGACTGTGGTGAGCGGCGGCTGAACGCAGGCGGAAATCTGGAGATTGTCGAAGCCGACGATCGCAAAATCCTCCGGAATGCGATAGTCCGCCTCCTGTATGGCTTTCATCACGCCGACAGCCAGCAGATCTGACGAGACGATGAACGCCTCAGGCAGTTCGTGCCGCGCATGGGTGCGCAGCAGCTGCTCCATATACCGGCAGCCGTTGCCGAAGTGGTCCTCGCGGAAGGTATCGGAAATGAACACATGCTCGGGCCGGAAGGGATATCCATACTGGGAAAGGCCCTTCTGATAGGCCGCGAAGCGGTCGGACAAGTTGCTGATATTGGGCGGCTCGGAGAGAAATCCGATGCTCTGATAGCCCTTCTGCTTCAGAAATCCAATCGTTTCGAGCAGAACCTGATGGTTGTCATAGGCAATATAAGATGTGCCCGGAATGGTGCTGCGGCGGTCGGCAAGAATAACATGAACGCCGCTTGCGACCAGCTTGCGGATGCTGTTCTCATCGTCCTCGCCGTTGACAATGACGATGGTTTCCGTATCATTCTGCACCATATTGACCAGTCCGCGCTTTTCCTTTTCACTGGAATATTCATAACTCAGCATCAGGACGGTATAGTCCTCCTGATATGCGTCCTCCATCAGAACGCTGGCAATACGGGCGTAGAAATTATTGTCAAGCTTGGGGATCAGCAGGCCGATCTGCCGCTTTTCCTTCCGGCGCATGTGGCGCGCAGCCAGATTCGGTACATAGTTGAGTTCGCGGATCGCCTCACGCACACGGGCGGTCGTTTCCTCAGAGATGGGTGCAGTGCCGTTGATGACATGCGAGACTGTCCCGATCGTGACACCTGCGCGGCGCGCGACGTCCTTCATGGTGGCACGTCTATACTCCTGTTCTGTGTGCGCAATGGCCATGACTGCTCCTATTTCAATGAAAACGTTTTAATTGATAGCCATATTATAAGGCGTTCTTTTCCAAGCGTCAAGCGTTTTTTACATTTTCGTGAATAAAGTTGCAATTTTAATATATATTCTTGTACATTATGCCCAATCTTCTATAATCTCCATTCTTGCACACCTGTGCGTCACTCCGCCTCGCCTGATGCTGGCGGAGCAAGTTGTGAAAAAAATCTGAATTATTTACAAAAGTATTGCAATTTCAAAAAGATACGGTAAACTGGATTCAAATCACAAATACTGCGGCGCTTTGCTGCGGAAAGAGGTGTACCGGTATGAAACAGGTTTGGAAAAGGATCTCCGCGCTGCTTCTGGCATGCGCGGTACTGGCCGCTTTGATTCCGGCGGCACTTGCAGGCAACAGTTCAGAAGCCTATAAAATTGCCGTCAGCGCCGCCCCGGCGGTCGTCACGGCGGGCAGCACGACCATTGTTTCCGCCACGGTCTACAGCTGTGATGAGGCAGACGGCGAATGGAGCGAATACCTCGGCGGCGGCGCGGATATCACTTGGGAAGCCTACCGCGAGGGGGTAGCCGCATTCCGAGGCGAAAGTGACGGCAAGCCGGTTACAACGGCGCTGGCCGCCGGTTCGTCCTCGTCGAGCCTCGAACTGCTGACTAAGGCGGGCGGCGTAAGCGGTTCTTCTGTGCAGCTTCCGCTGAACATCTGCGTGACCGTAGACGGCAAAACGTATGCTGCCGTCGGCGCGTTTGTTACAATTACAGCTGCGCCTGCCGCACAGAACATCAGTGTCGAGTATGCAGCCGGCTTTGGCGGCAGCGTCCGCTTCTCCGAAAACGATTTCAGCAAGGCGTTTTCCGGCAAGGGAAAGCCTGGCGAAACGCTGGATTACGTCATGTTTGAGTTGTCCCGTGCAACGGCTGTAATGGGCGTCAAGACCTATGATCTGAGTGCGTCCGGCAGCACTTCCATGTTCGGCGCACTCTATACCTCAGCAGAAGGCGGGCAGGCGCTGTCCGATACGGACGCCTGCTATTATCAGGCAAGCTTCTCCCAGATTGATCTCGATGCACTGACCTATCTGACCGGTTCCTGCCGCACCCGTTATACCGTCCGCATCCCCTTTACCGCCGTCGGAACTGACGGAACGCGCTTTGCAGGCAGCGCCGCCGTCACCGTCTCCGGCGACAGCACCGTCACCGCCTCCGGCGCATTTTTGAAAACACTGGACGCTGCCGGACAGATCGCGCAGCAATATCCGGAGGCAGTCTGTGTCAGCTTCCAGCAGCCGGAAGCTGGCGTGGGACGGCTGCTGAAAGACTTCAGCAGTGTTGCAGGCAGCGCGTACACGACTGTCCACTATGCACAGGACCGGTTTTATCTGGCGGACACCGGAAAATCAGGCCTGCTTCTTGACGCGCTTTACTTTCTCCCGGCAGCGGACTGCGCTTCGCAGCTGAAGCTTACCTATACCGCCTATGATGCGGGCGGTACGCAGCTTGGAACGGGCGAACTGACCATCCGCGTTGCGACAAAACAGTCCTCCTCCGTCTTCTCGGACGTGAATGCAGGAACCTGCGCATGGGCAGCGGATGCCGTCGATTTTATGAACGAATACGGGCTCATTCAGGGTGCGGACAAGGCAACCTTCAACTGGCGCGGCAGCATGACGCGCGGCGATCTGATTTTGATTTTGTACCGGAGCGCCGGTTCCCCTGCTGTCTCTGACACGAGCATCCCGTTCACAGACGTTTCGGAAACAGATTACGCTTACGACGCAATCGTTTGGGCATGGAAGAACGGCGTTGCAGGCGGCGTAAGCGAGACGGAATTCTGCATGAAGCAGCCTGTCACGCGTGAGCAGTTGGCTTCCATCCTCTATCGGCTTTCCGGCAAGCCCGCCGCATCCGCAAGCCTGCGCAGCTATACGGATGCGGCCGATGTCAGTGCCTACGCCGTCGATGCGATGCGCTGGGCTGTCGGCTGCGGTTATCTCAAGGGAAACGGTGCAAAGCTGAATCCCCAGACCGGCGCGAACCGCGCCGAGGTTGCCGTTTTGCTGCACCGGTACCTGACTAAATAGAATAATAAATCACAGCACAAGCCCCCCGTCCTGCGCAGGACGGGGGGCTCTGTTTTTCCAGACCAGATTGGTTTATTTTATTCAGCCGCGCGGATACAGCGGACTGCAATGCGCAGCTGGCCGCCGGGCGTACAGGTGAAGAGCGTCAGATCCCAGTCGCCGGTGATCATGTCTTCGACCTGTGAGGCGCGCAGCTGTTCAAGATCCGCGACCGTGTAGGAAAAGACGTTTCCGTCCGCATCCGTGAAGCGAATCTCGTCGCCGGGGCGCAGATCGCCGAGGTTTTTGAAAAACGCCGGATAATTATGGCCCATGATGACCAGATTGTCAAGATACGCCGAACCCGCGTAGCGGCAGAGGGCGATTTTCAGGCGGTCATAACTCCACTCACCCGTGACCGGAAGCGTCAACTCCAGCGCAGGAATCTCCAGCACGCCGATATAGGCCACACCGTCCACCATAACGACCGGCATGGCCATGCCGGGGTTCAGGAGGTAGTCCGGGATATCCGGCTCTTCCGGTTCAGCTGCAGGCGCGTCCGTCGTCTTGGCAGGCTCCTGCTGCGCAGGCGCAGGAATCAGCGGCTCCAGCTGCTGCACAGCAGCAGCTGCGGCAGCCTGCGCCCGGTCTGCAGTCCAGAGGTTCCAGATTGTAAGGCCCAGCGCCGCCAGCAGACACAGCGTGCCCAGCAGCAGGAGAACAGTGCGTTTTTTCACGGCGGCTTTAGTTGAAGCTGCCCAGCTGCTTGCCGGAAAGCACATGGAAGTGGATGTGATGGACGGTCTGTCCGGCAAGTTCGCCGACGTTGGTCACAACACGGTAGCCGTCGGCAAAGCCCAGTTCCTTTGCAAGCTTCGCAATAACCGTATAGATATGGCCGATCACAGCCTCATTTTCCGGCGTGACCTCAGCGGCGGAGGCGAAATGCTGCTTTGGGACAACGAGGAAGTGCATAGGTGCAAGAGGGCTGATATCCTTGAAGGCATAGCAAAGGTCGTCCTCGTAGACCTTTGCGGACGGGATCTCACCCGCAATGATTTTACAGAACAGGCAATCGGACATAGTCAGTTCCTCCTTAGTCTTTTACATTGACCGCAACATAATCGTCAACAGCCGCCAGCGCGTCGTCAAGCTTGAGGGCGTTCGTGCCGCCGCCCATGGCGGAATCCGGCTTGCCGCCGCCCTTGCCGCCGACGATGGGCGCAATATTCTTGATAATGTCGCCGGCCTTGATGCCGCGCGCAACGGCATTCTTGCCGCAGACAGCAAGCAGCGTAACCTTTTCGCCATTGACAGAGCCGAGCGCCGCGACGGTGTTCGGGTTCTTGTCGCGCAGGAAATCGCCCAGCTTGCGCAGATCGTTTGCATCGGTATTTTCACGGCTGGCCGTGACGACCTTGAGGCCGTTTACATCCTTGGCAGAGAACAGGAGGCTGTCAACATCGCCTGCAAACAGCTTGTCCTTCATCTTCTCGATGGTCTGATGCAGTTCGCGGATCTCGTTCATGCTGCTCTGGGCCTTGTTGATGAGTTCTATCGGTGTGGTCTTGAGCAGTTCGGCCGCCTTGACCAGACGCATGTTCATCTCATCAACGAGGTTCAGGAACGCCTCGCCCGTAACGGCCTCAATGCGGCGCACGCCGGAGGCAACAGAGGATTCGCTTGTAATGCGGAAGGGGCCGACCTTGGCGGTATTATCAACGTGAGTGCCGCCGCAGAGTTCGATGGACTTGCCGCCCATGTTGACCACACGGACAACATCGCCGTATTTTTCGCCGAACAGTGCGATCGCGCCAAGCTTCTTCGCCTCTGCGACGGGCATTTCTTTTGTCTCGACGGGCATGCCGTCCAGCACAAGTTCACTCACGAGGCGGCTGATCTTGACCAGTTCGTCGGCCGTAACGGCAGAGAAATGCGTAAAATCATAACGCAGGCGGTCAGGTTCTACAAGAGAGCCTGCCTGATGGGCATGGTCGCCGAGAACAGTACGCAGCGCGTAGTCCAGCAGGTGCGTCGCGGAGTGTGCGCGCATGATGGCCTTGCGGCGGGTCTCATCGATGGAGGCGGTGACGGTATCGCCGACAGCCAGTGAGCCGGAGACAAGTCTGCCGTAGTGCATGAACTTGCCGCCCTTATTCTTCTGCACATCGGTGACGGTAAATTCGGCAGTCTCCGTGCAGATCGTGCCGTGGTCGGCAACCTGACCGCCCATTTCTGCATAGAACGGGGTCTGGTCGAGGACAAGGATCGCATCCGTGCCGGCGGTAATCGCACCCTGCAGTTCCTCATCGGCAACGATAGCGACGATCTTGCCCTCGGCTTTCATGTTGGTATAGCCGATAAAGGTCGTGGCGGGAATCTCCTTACCGAATTCGACGCCGGCCCAGCCGAGATCGCCGAGCGCTTTGCGCGCCTCGCGTGCGCGGACCTTCTGCTCCTGCATCAGCTGCTTGAAGGCCGCTTCATCGACCTGCATGCCCTCTTCGGCGACCATTTCGTTGGTCAGATCGATCGGGAAGCCGTAGGTGTCATAAAGTTTGAACGCGTCTGCGCCGGAGAAGGTCGTCTCACCGTTTGCCTTGTGAGCCTCCAGCATCTCGGAGAAGATTTTCATGCCGCCGTCGATGGTTTTGGCGAAATTCTCTTCCTCGGTGCGGATGACGCGGGTGATATACGCCTGCTTTTCGCGCAGTTCGGGATACTGGCACTCGTTTTCATGGACGACAGTGTCCACGACCTGATAGAGGAACGGCTCATTCACGCCCAGCAGCTTGCCATGACGTGCAGCGCGGCGCAGCAGGCGGCGCAGGACATAGCCGCGGCCCTCGTTGGACGGGAGAATGCCATCGCAGATCATGAAGGTCGAAGAGCGGATATGGTCAGTGATGACGCGGAGCGACACGTCGGTCTTATCGGACTCTTCATAGTGCGCACCGGTGATCTCGGAAACCTTATTCGTGATATTCATAACAGTATCAACATCGAACAGCGACGCGACGTTCTGGCACACGCAGGCAAGGCGCTCGAGGCCCATGCCGGTATCGATGTTTTTCTGCTTGAGTTCGGTGTAATTGCCGTGGCCGTCGTTATTGAACTGGGAGAAGACGATGTTCCAGACCTCGACATAGCGGTCGCAGTCGCAGCCGACGGTGCAGCCGGGCTTGCCGCAGCCGTACTGCTCGCCGCGGTCATAGTAAATTTCCGAGCACGGGCCGCACGGGCCGGAGCCATGCTCCCAGAAGTTATCCTCCTTGCCGAAGCGGAAGATGCGGTTCTCGGGAATGCCGATCACGTCACGCCAGATGGCGAAGGCCTCGTCGTCGGCAGGCGTCGTCTCGTTGCCCGCAAAGACAGACGGATACAGACGGTCAGGCTCAAGGCCGACCCACTCCGGGCTGGTCAAAAATTCCCACGCCCAGGGAATGGCTTCCTTCTTGAAGTAATCGCCGAAGGAGAAGTTGCCGAGCATCTCAAAATAGGTGCCGTGACGGGCCGTATGGCCGACGTTTTCAATGTCGCCGGTGCGGATGCACTTCTGACAGGTGGTAACGCGGTGACGCGGGGGCTCTTCTTCGCCGGTAAACCACGGCTTCATGGGGGTCATGCCTGCATTGATCAGCAGGATGGATTTGTCGTTCTGTGGAACGAGCGAAAAACTCGGCAGACGCAGATGTCCCTTCGATTCAAAGAACTTCAGGTACATCTCGCGCAGCTCATTGAGGCCGTAAAGCTTGTGTGCCATGATGAATACTCCTTTATATACATTAAATTTTAAACAGCAGTATCTATCAAGGCTCCCCTTGGGCTCAAGGGGAGCTGGCCCGAAGGGCCTGAGGGGATTCGAACGCTGCAAATTT
>ENA-OQRB01000872-OQRB01000872.1-human-gut-metagenome-genome-assembly--contig:-NODE-872-length-19633-cov-11.038359_pt1 | contig 19633 bp, 20 predicted proteins | sample MGYA00243235_ERZ505100 | MGnify/ENA primary metagenome ERZ505100 (study PRJEB26097, sample SAMN02712145) | human gut metagenome | biome: Gut microbiome | host: Homo sapiens | place: Denmark...
ATTGTCATGCATACGTTTCTGGCAGTCCGGACATTTTTTCCAATTGGTTTTTTCTATAATGATAAAATGAAATAGAAAATACCTATAATAATAGAAAAAATGAAAAGATTCAATAGAATATGACATATAGAAAATGCCTATAAGTACATGAGAATAACCAATTGGTAATTTAAAGAAAACGGGGATATAATAAATTCAAACGATAATATTGTTAGTGGCAAGGATCAGCCACATTCCCTTCTAAGAGCCCTTTTCCTGAAAGTGTCTTCCCCAAGACGACATTTCCAGGAAAAGGGCTTTGACGTTGTATAGAGAGATAAGTTATAATAAACCATATGTTCGAAAATAAAATAAGTGAGGAAACAACAGCAAAGGCACTTGTTTCCCAAATGGACAATGGAGAAACAGATGGAACATAAAGTAGTGAAAAAAACAGAAGTAAAAGTCGAAGAAGCAAAATCAAAAAAAGACAGAGAACTGCAGGAAACGAAGATGTCCTCAGAGGCAGAGCTTAGAAATATTGTAAAGCCGTTGGTGAACTGGTATCGGGAGAATAAACGGGATCTGCCGTGGCGCCATAATCCGGATGCATACAGGGTATGGGTATCCGAGATCATGCTGCAGCAGACACGGGTAGAAGCAGTAAAAGGATATTATGACCGGTTCTTAAAAGCACTTCCGACAGTGAAAGATCTTGCAGAAGCAGAAGAAGACAAACTGCTGAAACTGTGGGAAGGATTAGGATATTATAATCGTGTACGAAATATGCAGAAAGCGGCACAGCAGATCATGGTTGATCATGCGGGAAGGTTTCCGGATACTTATGAAGAAATATTGCAATTGAAGGGAATTGGCAATTACACGGCGGGGGCGATCAGTGCATTTGCCTATGGAATCCCGAAACCGGCAGTGGATGGCAATGTGCTCAGGGTGATTTCCAGAATTACGGGTAGCTATGAAGATATCATGAAACAAAGCGTCCGCAAAAAGATAGAAAGTGCACTGGAACAGGTGATACCTACAGATGCCGCCAGCGATTTTAACCAAGGACTGATTGAACTGGGGGCAATTGTGTGTGTTCCGAACGGGGGACCGAAATGTGAACAATGTCCGGTAAAAGAGTATTGTATTGCACATGCAGAGAATCTGACAGCGGAGATACCGGTAAAGAAGAAAGCAAAGGCCAGAAAGATCGAAGAAAGAACTGTACTGATCTTCAAAGACGGTAAACAGATTGCAATCCGAAAACGTCCGGCAAAAGGATTGCTGGCCGGATTATATGAATTCCCGAATTTGGAAGGAAAATTTTCAATGGCTGAAGTTACGGAATACAGCAAGAAGATTGGTCTGATGCCGGTCCGCATACAGGAACTTCCGGAGGCGAAACATATCTTCAGTCATATTGAATGGCATATGACAGGTTATGAAGTGACCGTAGATGAACTGGAGAAGACGAATGAGGAAGGTTTTCTGTTCATTCATCCGGAGCAGATAAAAAAAGAATATTCGATACCGTCGGCATTTGAGAAGTATACGGAGTATGCAGGAATTCGGAGTAAATAGATAAGGAGGTGTATGTTTTGGATGTACACCTCCTTAATTTATATCGTCATGTGTTCGAAAGAAACTGCCAGTGCTAGGTTTTGTAGATCAGAGAGAAAATAAAAAAACCACAAGAAGAAATAAAAAAATTCTAGGGAGTAATACCAAATGTCAGTTGTTTCAATTGCCAGATGTATTTCTGAATAAGTGTGCGTGTCTGGTTCTCTGGAGTTATGTATTCCGAATCGGCCAATAATTGGAAAAATTCAGAAAATGCATTGCAGATACTACTTTCCTGAATGATGACGAAAGTAAAGCGTTATCAGAAGCAATTCTTGATAAATACTGTGAAGTTACTGGTTGCAATAAAGAATATGTATGGGAAACAGATACAATGAGCGGAAATAACTGGAGTCAGGTGCCGGTAACGATTGTTGAAATGGGATATATGACAAATCCGGAGGAAGATGTTCTGATGCAGACAGCAGAATATCAACAAAAAATGGTGCAGGGGATCCAGTGAACAATCAACTCAATATCCCGGTGGGAATATCCGACTTCAAAAAAATCCGGGAAAATGACTACTACTACATAGATAAAAGCGGACTGATCAAAGAACTGTTAAAAAGAGAGTCTGCGGAAGTTACACTGATCATCCGTCCGAGACGCTTTGGAAAAACAATGGGGATGAGTATGCTTGCCCATTTTTTCGATATACGGTCCGATAACAGGAGGTTATTCGATGGTCTTGAAATAAAGATAATATGGCACTTCGGTTTGCGGTGATAACAGGTTGTCTGAAGATTGCAAAAGAAAGTATCTTCACAGGAACGAATAATTTTGTGCCTGATAATATTACGGATTCCAGATTCAATGAATATTTTGGATTTACATAGGAAGAAGTAGATCAGATTCTGACCGACGCAATGTGTCCGGAAAGGCAGAAGAAGTGAAAAGATGGTATGATGGTTATCATTTTGGACGCTTCGATGTATATTGCCCGTGGGATGTCATGAATTATATGCGGAATCTGCAGCAAAATCCGGAAGCAGCACCGGCAAGTTACTGGAAGAATACAAGTGACAATGCGGTAATCCGTTCTTTTATCGAGTATGCCGGAAGTAATATTACGAAAAAGCTGGAAACACTGCTTGCTCGGTTACGGCATCGCATTTTTCAAAAAGCGCTGTCTGTTAAAGAAAACGGAACAAAAATAAAAAGATGCAGGTAACTGTCAGTTATATAACAGTTACCTGCATCCTTCTTTTCATAGCATAATATACAAAAAATTGCCAATAGCTAGTCATTTCTATATTCATGTTACGTCGGCTGCTGAGAAAGCTTCGGCGCTTTCTTATCCGCTGTCACATACACGAATGGATAAATAATACATGCCATCGTAACAGCTGCAATCACGTCCGTCACGGAATGCTGTTTTAAGAACATTGTAGACAGGATAATGAGCACTGCCAGAATATAGGCACTGATCTGGATCCATCTGTGCTTTTTAAGATCATTACTGTGTGAAATAGCAATACTGACACCGATGGAATTAAATACGTGGATACTAGGAAGCACGTTCGTCGGTGTGTCTGTCTTGTACAGGACTTTTACCATATCTGTAAATACATTATCGCGTGGAAATGCAGTTGGTCTCAAATTTAATGCATTTGGGAAAACCGTGCATATGATCAGGAAAATCGTCATACCTGAAAATAAAAAAGCACATAGTCTGTAAAATCCCCATTTATCCTTAATAAGGAAATAAGCTACCGTTACGGCAATGAATATAAACCACACTAAATACGGCACGATAAAATATTCAATAAACGGAATATGATTGTCGATTGGGGAATGTATCATGTAATGACGTACATTCGTGCGCTTCTCCAGATAAACAAACCATGGCATATAGATTAGAAAGTATGATAATACCCATGCATGACGGTACTTCTTCAAAAAACTCTTTGCTTTATCAATGGCTTTCATATGAACTACCCCTTTTTCAAAGCCTTTGTTATTATCTTATCTCGTTTCAAAGCGCATTATAACATGAAAAAATTGAATCAACAATAAAGTTCATGGAATATTAACATTTTTTACAAAGTTAATAGTAAGTGTTCTTTTTCTCGAATATCTGCATATCATAATGCCGTTTTCCCTTTTTTAAAGCATCAGGTGTCCGCAGAGTCCACACTGCAACCGGAAGATGCAGAATGTGCTTTAAAAACCAGACTTCAAACATCGGAAGGTCTGCAAGCTTATACGAAATAAAATCCGGCCGTCCGAGTACATTACCAAGCAGATGCTTTACAACAAAGGTCAGGATCCATGGCTCCGGAAGACGGTCGGCAGTCAGGTTGGAAGAAAGCTGACCTCTTAAGACATGGGGTACATGACGGCGGAACCACCAGATACCAAGTGTGTTGAAAGACTGTACCATATAAGGTCCGTTATAATTCTTAAGAATCTCCCAGGTCTTTTCACAGATGCCAAGAGAAGACTTTGGAATCTTCAGTTCGATCAGAAGCGGAACCTGGCCGCCCACCAGGGATAGTACATCGGTGAAAAGTGGGATAGTCTCATTCGTATTCTGTAACCGGCAGCTTTGTAATTCTTTTAAAGGGAGTGATTCAATGGTTTCCGGTCGTCCACAGATACGAGACAGGTCGTCATCATGGAATACGACAAGTTTTCCGTCGCTTGTCAGATGGACATCCAGTTCGATCCCATATCCATGGGAGATAGCGGCACGGAAAGAAGGTATGGAATTTTCGGGAATCCCTTTTTCAATACAATGATATCCACGATGGGCGAACATCGTGTGAAGAAATGGACGGATCTGTCGTTTTCTGGACAGTCTCGGCCAGATCAGATAAAAGTAAAATAATATAAGAAATACAATAATTCCGGTAATCAGTAAACGCATAAAAGAACCTCCCCGTGAACAATATGATTAACAAGGTGTAATAATACGTAACTTTTCTTTCTCCAGATGTACGTGGACCTCAGATTGTAAAAAGACGGGCTCGCCGTCTGTATGTACAGGCAGTGGGTGATCGCTTATGACAGTCACTTCTGTGCAGGTATCAAGATGGATTCCATGGAAACGTGTGTGCCATCCTTTGAAGGCCGTTGGCAGCAGACAAAGAACTTTAAGTCTCGGTAATTCTGCTACGGTAATGATATCTAACCTGTCATCTGTACCACTGGCAGCAGGACAGAAGTTAAAACCGCCACCTTCATATTTCAGATTCATAACAGCTGTGAAATATACTTTTTCATATGTTTTTGTCTCACCATTTTCGGTTGTGACCGTCATAGTGACTGGTTTTAATGTGAACAGTTTATGAAGGGCAACACCAAGATATGTAAGCTTTCCGAGCTTCAGCCGGTTGAGGAAAGCCTTAAGCGGTGTGACCATCACCTGATGGCAGACTGCAGCATCGAAGCCAATTCCGGTACTTACAGCGAATCTTCGGTGCTTATTCTCGTAATCAAGTACACCTACATTCATGGCGGTGTAATGCGTTGGGGCAAGAATCTGCTCCAGGGCACCGTGAATATCCGTTGGAAGACCAAGGCCTCTGGCAAAGTCATTGCCGGATCCAAGCGGAATATATCCGAGTGTTACCTTATCGAGATATGCGATTCCGTCGATCACTTCATTCAAAGTACCATCGCCTCCCAGTACAACGATCGTATGGGATGCGCTATCGGAGGTAAGATCATGAACCAGTCTGGTAGCATGATGCTGATATTTAGTAAATAAAACTTTATATTCAATTTCTTTTTCCTGTAAGATCTTCTCAATCTGTTTCCAGAGAAGAATCCCTCTGCCGGATCTGGCATTAGGATTGGCTATAAATGTGTACATACCGCATTCATCCTTTGTAAGTTTTTGAAATTCGATAAAGTATCTATATGTAATGATTTGTTAGAATAATCCGTTCAGATAAGTAGTAAGGGACCGACGCATATTACCTTCAAAATCAGCATCGCCGCTTTTTAAGCACCATTCGAATACATTTCCGATTACGATCATACGAATGTCAGTTGTAATATCCTCAAGGTCTGCCGACGGGGAAATGATTCCGGATTCGATCACACGCTTCAGATAATCATGAACGGTAACGATCGGGTATGGTCTTTCTGTACGGATCAAAGGGTTCAGTGACTGATTCTTAGGTGTATAATAATTGGCCATGAATTCCACTCCGAGCTCTTCGCAGTAGTGAACATAATTTAAATAAACTGAGATGATTGCTTCTTTGGTCTCAGCAGCACTGGACGGAAGTTCAAGAAGATCCGGATCCATACTTGGCTGTTCTTCTATATAATAAGAAAGAAGATCATCTTTCGTCTTAAAATGGTGATAAAAACTTCCGTTGGAAACGCCTGCTTCTTCGCAGATATTTTTGATTGACAGTTGTTCATAGCCCTGCTTTTGCAGAATGCGTTTGGCTGCTTGGAAGATCTTGGCGCGTGTTTCTCTGGATTTGATTTGTTGTTTTGAGAGTCCCTGTGTTTCCTGATTCATAAGTAAAAGCCCCTTTGAGTATTTATATTTTCTAATAAGTTCAAGCAGTTTCAGTATAACATAGAGAAAATGTATTTTCAAGAAAACAGAGTGAACTCTGTATTGCCGGCGGCATTGCATACGGAAGTGAATTCAGTTATAATTATCCGCGTAATAAAGAAGAGAAAAATCTTCGAAATACAGCAAGAAAGGGACAGACAAAACATATGGATATTAATCAGGTGATTACCGGAGAACTTGGTGTCAAGAGATGGCAGGTAGATGCTGCGGTAAAATTAATTGATGAAGGCAATACGATTCCGTTTATCGCAAGATATAGAAAAGAAGTTACAGGAACATTGGACGATGCACAACTGCGGACACTGCATGAAAGACTGATGTACCTGCGTAATCTGGAAGAAAAGAAAGAACAGGTTCTGGCAAGTATCGAAGAACAGGGAAAGCTTACCGAAGAACTGAAAAAGCAGATCCTGGCAGCAGAGACAATGGTAGTGGTAGAAGATCTTTACCGCCCATACCGGCCGAAACGCCGGACACGTGCCATGATTGCAAAAGAGAAGGGACTGGAACCGCTTGCAGCACTTATCACACTTCAGAAAGCGGAGAAACCGATAGAAGTGTATGCAGAAGAATATGTGAATCCGGAGAAAGAAGTAAAATCCGTAAAAGAAGCAATTGACGGAGCAAAAGATATCATCGCCGAATCGGTATCGGATGAGGCAGATTACAGAAGCTGGATCCGTAAAGCAACCGTACAGCACGGAAAAGTAATTTCACAGGCAAAAGACGAAAAAGCAGAGTCGGTATACGAGATGTACTATGATTTTGAAGAGCCGGTGACAAAGCTTGCAGGCCACAGAGTGCTTGCACTGAACCGCGGGGAGAAAGAAAAGTTCCTTACAGTAAAGATCGAAGCACCGCAGGATGACATCTTAAGATATCTGGAAAAGAAGATGATCCACAGTGATAACCCGCATACCACACCGATTTTAAAAGAAGTAGCAGAAGACAGCTATAAGCGTCTGATCGCACCGGCAATCGAGCGTGAGATTCGAAGCGACTTGACAGAGAAGGCAGAAGACGGGGCAATCAGCGTATTTAAGAAGAACCTGCACCAGCTTCTGATGCAGCCTCCGATTGTAGGACAGACTGTACTTGGCTGGGATCCTGCATTCCGTACCGGATGTAAGCTTGCAGTTGTAGATCCGACCGGTAAAGTGATCGGAACGACAGTGATCTACCCGACAGCGCCGACGACACCGAAGAAAATCCAGGCGTCCAAAGACCTGCTGAAGAAGATTATTGCAAAATATAACATTACACTGATCTCCGTAGGAAATGGTACTGCATCCAGAGAGTCTGAGCAGTTCATCGTAGAACTGTTAAAAGAGATCCCACAGAAAGTGCAGTATGTAATCGTAAATGAAGCAGGAGCTTCCGTGTATTCTGCAAGTAAGCTCGCATCAGAAGAATTTCCGAAATTTGATGTGGGACAGAGAAGTGCGACGTCTATTGCAAGAAGACTGCAGGATCCGCTGGCAGAGCTTGTAAAGATTGATCCGAAATCCATCGGTGTCGGACAGTATCAGCATGATATGAACCAGAAGAAATTAAGCGAAGCCTTATCCGGAGTTGTCGAAGATTGTGTAAATAAAGTCGGAGTTGACCTGAATACAGCATCCGCACCATTACTTTCTTATATTTCAGGTATTTCCGGTGCGATTGCCAAGAATATCGTGGTATACAGAGAAGAAAACGGAAGATTCACAGACAGAAAACAGCTTCTGAAGGTTGCAAAGCTTGGACCAAAGGCGTTCGAACAGTGTGCCGGATTCATGAGAATCCAGAACGGTACGAATCCGTTAGACGGAACCAGTGTACATCCGGAGTCTTATGAAGCTGCAGAAAAACTTCTGAAGAAACAGGGATTTTCACTGGAAGACATCAGCGGAGGAAAGCTTACCGGACTTTCTCTTACGATCAAAGACTATGCAAGACTTGCAAAAGAACTGGAGATCGGAGAGATCACCCTCCGGGATATTGTGAAAGAACTGGAAAAACCGGGACGTGACCCGCGTGATGAGATGCCGAAACCGATCTTAAGAACAGATGTCTTAGATATGAAAGACTTAAAAGAAGGCATGATCCTTAAAGGAACCGTAAGAAATGTCATTGACTTTGGTGTGTTTGTAGATATCGGAGTGCACCAGGACGGACTGGTACACATTTCCGAGATTACGGATAAGAAATTCATTAAGCATCCGCTGGAAGTGGTAAGTGTTGGCGATATCGTGGATGTAAAAGTGATGAGCGTGGATCTTAAGAAGAAGAGAATCCAGCTTACGATGAAAGGAATTTCATAATTTGGAAAATGAAGAAAGAGAATCCACATTATTAATATAAAAATGTGGAAAACATGAGTTTACAGGCAGTTATATGGGGATAACTGTCTGTAACGGGTTATATGTATAATCGCAAAATAAAATACGGAGAGAGGATGGGACATATGAAAAAAAGTTGGGGAAAAACAATCAAAACTATTCTGGGTGTGCTGGTCGGTAATCTTGTACTGTCATTTGCTGTGGCTGCGTTTACCGTGCCAAATGGGATCATCATGGGAGGTGCAACCGGTATCGGTCTTACGATTAGCCATTATTTTCCGGTGAACCTGTCGCTGATCATTTTGGCAATCAATGCGGTGCTGTTCGTTCTCGGTGCAGTATTTCTGGGAAAGAAGTTTGCATTGACAACGATCATCAGTTCTTTTATTTATCCAATATTCCTGTCGATGGTACAGTCCATTCCGGGAATAGACAAAGTGACGGAGAATAATGCTATGCTTGCGGCATTATATGGAGGGGTCCTTCTTGGAATCGGTATCGGATTGGTGGTAAGAGTAGGTGCATCTACCGGTGGAACCGATATACTGGCACTTGTGTTACATAAATGGTTCCATGTCCCGGTAGCGGTATTCTTGTATATTGTAGATTTTTCGGTGCTGGGACTTCAGATGTTGTTTTCAGATTCGGAGCAGATACTGTATGGTATTCTGAATTTATTTTTAAGTACGGTTGTGCTGAACCGAGTGATGCTTCTTGGAAAGTCACAGATCCAGTTATTTATAATTTCGGACAAATACAGAGAAATCCGTCAGAAAGTCTTAACGGATATTGATGCCGGAGTGACAATGGTAGACATCGAGACCGGTTATGGAGAACAGAAGCAGCAGGGCGTATTATGTGTCATCCACAGCAGAAAGCTGTATTCTGTAAAAGAGGCAATTCAGGAGATTGATCCAAAAGCATTTATCACGATCACGCAGATCAATGAGGTAAGAGGACGTGGATTTACAATGGAAAAGCTGCGTTACGACGAATTGAATCAAAACAAGAATGGAAATATGGGTTAAGAAAGTGCATGAATGCAGAATGAAAACAAAATTACGAAAAACTAGACTTTACAGGTATTGTGAGTTAGAATGTTAACAAAGATTGAAGGAAGGACGAGGTATCATTTATGGAGAAATATACTGGCAAATCAATATTTAAAGGAATTGCAATTGGAAAAATATTGTTCTACCAGAAGGGAGAGCAGCCTGTAAAACGTGTGAAAATAGAGGATACTGCAGAACAGATCAAACGTTACGAGGATGCACGTGCAAAGGCAGCAGAGCAGTTACAGGGACTGTATGAAAAAGCGTTAAAAGAAGTCGGCGAAGCAAACGCAGCTGTATTTGAAGTACACCAGATGATGCTGGAGGATGATGATTATATCGATTCTGTTGTAAATATCATCGAGACACAGCAGGTAAATGCTGAATTTGCCGTTGCTACAACAGGCGATAACTTTGCGAAGATGTTTGCAGAGATGGAAGATGATTATTTCAAAGCAAGAGCAGCAGATGTAAAAGATATCTCGGAACGTATGGTAAATATCTTAAGTGGGAACGAAAGCGGTGGAGCCCTCGGTGATGAACCTGTGATCGTTGTGGCAGAAGATCTTGCACCAAGTGAGACAGTCCAGATGGACAAGGAGAAGCTCCTTGCATTCGTAACCAGACTTGGATCTGCAAATTCACATACAGCAATCCTTGCAAGAACGATGAACATCCCGGCACTGATCGAAGTTGATATTAAAGAAGAGTGGAATGGGAAGATGGCGGTTGTAGACGGTTACACAGGAACATTCTACATTGATCCGGATGAAGAAACTTTAAAGAAAATGCAGGAAAAGAAAGAAGAAGACATCAAAGCAAGAGAACTTCTTCAGGAATTAAAAGGAAAAGAAGATATAACGGTAGACGGAAAACATATCAAATTATATGCAAATATCGGCGGTGTAAAAGATGTTACAAGTGTACTGGCCAATGATGCGGCCGGAATCGGTCTGTTCAGAAGTGAATTCTTATATCTGGAAGCGGATAATTATCCGGATGAAGAAGCACAGTTCCAGGCATACAAGACAGTAGCCGAGAACATGGCAGGTAAGAAGGTAATAGTACGTACACTGGATATCGGTGCGGACAAGCAGGTGGATTATTTCAACCTTGATCATGAAGAAAATCCGGCCATGGGATACCGTGCGATCCGTATCTGTCTGGACAGAAGAGATATCTTCCGTACACAGCTGCGGGCACTTCTTCGTGCAAGCGCATATGGTAACATTGGAATTATGTATCCAATGATCATTTCTGTAGATGAAGTGAAAGAGATCAAGAAGATCGTAGAGTCTATCAAAGCAGAACTGACAGAAAAAGGAATCGAGTACGGTGAAGTTGAACAGGGTATTATGATCGAGACACCGGCAGCAGTGATGATCAGCGATCTTCTGGCAGAGGAAGTTGACTTCTTCAGTATCGGAACAAACGACCTGACTCAGTATACACTGGCAATTGACAGACAGAACAGCAAACTTGACAACATTTATGATTCACATCATCCGGCAGTGCTCCGCATGATCCAGAAGACGATCGAAAACGGACACAAAGCAGGATGCTGGGTTGGTATCTGCGGAGAACTTGGAGCAGATATGACTCTGACAGAGACATTCCTTAAGATGGGAATCGATGAATTGTCTGTATCTCCGACATTTGTTCTTCCGATCAGAAAACTGATCCGTGAGATGAGCACAAAATAATGGTTGCATAGACGGATATGCCGTACTATAATATAAGACGAAAGAAGATTCTTCGGGGCAGGGTGTGATTCCCAACCGGCGGTAAAGTCCGCGAACTGGTCATTTGAAGAATTTCTGGTCAGAGATATCTGAACAGATGTTATCAATGTGATGATCAGCCGATCTGGTGAGATTCCGGAACCGACAGTAAAGTCTGGATGAGAGAAGGATGATACGATATTTACAGGATTATCAGAATGATATGATTGCCCCGTTGCCCTTTGGGTGGCGGGGTTTTTGCTTGCTATGTGAATATTGTATGGTTCAAAATTAAGAAGTTTCTTCCTTTAGAATATAATTCGGTTTAAAGGAGAAAGAAAGATGAGTACAAAAGTAATGACAAGACAAAATGAAAAGAACAGAAACAAAATCAGGACAATGGCACAGATTGGTATGTTATCGGCAATCGCAACAGTATTGATGTTGTTCGAAATTCCGCTTCCGTTCGCTCCGTCCTTCTATGAGATAGATTTCAGCGAAGTACCGATTCTGATCGGAAGTTTTGCAATGGGACCACTCGCCGGAGCGGCAATAGAACTTATCAAGATCTTACTGAACTTTGCAATCAACGGAACTATGACAGCGGGAGTCGGAGAAATTGCAAACTTCCTGATTGGCTGTTCACTGGTTGTGCCGGCCGCATTGATCTACCATAAGAAACATACCAGAACCGGAGCAGTAGCCGGAATGGCAGCGGGAACCGTATTCATGACAGTAGTCGGATGTTTCCTGAATGCCTTCGTATTACTACCGGCATATGCCAAAGCATTCGGTATGCCGATCGACGGCCTGGTTGGAATGGGAACTGCCGTAAACAAACATATCACAGACCTTAAGACTTTCGTGATACTGGCAGTCGGACCATTCAATCTGCTGAAAGGTGTGTTGGTGTCTTTGATCGTGTTCCTGGTTTATAAGAAGATCAGTCCGATATTGAAGATGAATGCGTAGGGGTGTTTCATTTATTATGGTGGCTTACCCCGGGCCTGAAAAAAGTATAGCAGGGATTGCTGTGCTGATTCGATCATGGGGAACATCTAAAGCAAAAAAATCGGCCTAAAAGCAGCCGGTCAAAAATCATAACTCGCTGATCGCTCAGACAAATGATTTTTGACCGGCTAACGGCCGATTTTTTTACTTAAGAAGTTCCAACCATGATTTCATATGCACAGCAATCCCTGCTATACTTTTTTTCAGTCACGTTTTCGCATGCCATAAAAAATAAAACAGAGGAACCGTAACCGTTGTGATGCCGAAAGTTTGCTTACAAAACCCGTTACCAACATAACCTGCAAGCAACAGGTTCTTACGAACATATGGCAACAAAAAAGCCAGAATACCAACGCTTTCTAAAGGACCGAGAGGCCACGATGATGAACTAAATAGAAAACTTATTCAGCCGGACAAATCTCCACCCAATACCCATCCGGATCATTAATAAAATAAATACCCATCTCCGGATTCTCAAAACAGACGCAATTCATCTCTTTATGGAATGCAAGTGCCGCGTCCATATCATCTGTCTGCATTGCCAGATGAATCTCATTGTCTCCGAGATCATAAGGTCTGTCCATATCGCGCAGCCATGTGAGCTCTAATTTGTGCGGGGTGGTATCATCACCCATGAATACCAGCTTGAAGCTTCCGTCGGCAGCTTCTGTCTCTTTTGTAATCTTAAGTCCAAGTGCTTTCTTGTAGAATTCGATAGACTTGTCAAGATCAGCAACGTTAATGTTATTGTGATAAAATGTGAATTTCATACGTTTTCCTCCATTATTGATAAAAATTAATATATTTAAGCTGTTATCAGAAAGTATATCATGAGTAGCAGAAGAAAAAAAGATGTGTTATACTTAAAGATACTGAATACAGTGATTTCAAAAATGGAAAGGGAGAGCTTATGATAATAGAGACAAACAGTGAGAAAGAGACTTGGGATCTGGGATTTAGTCTGGGTGAAAAAGCCTGTGCAGGACAGGTGTATACATTGGTGGGAGATCTGGGTGTCGGGAAGACGATATTTACCAAAGGTCTTGCCAAAGGACTGGGGATAGATGAACCGGTCAGCAGTCCTACATTTACCATTGTGCAGATCTATGATGAAGGAAGAATTCCCTTTTATCATTTTGATGTGTACCGAATCGGTGATGTGGAAGAGATGGATGAGATTGGCTATGAAGATTACATTTACGGAGAGGGCGTTAGCCTGATCGAGTGGGCTAATCTGATTGAAGAGATATTACCGGAACATTACACAGAGATTAAGATAGAAAAGGATCTGGAAAAAGGATTCGATTACCGGAGGATTACAATATGCGAATATTAGCATTAGACAGCTCAGGACTGGTCGCCAGTGTAGCTGTAGTAGAAGACGGGGCAGTGGATGACCAGGTCATTGCCGAATATACAGTCAATTATAAGAAGACACATTCACAGACATTACTTCCGATGCTGGACGAGATCGTGAAGATGACAGAACTGGATCTGCATACCGTAGATGCGATAGCGGTAGCCGGGGGGCCGGGATCATTTACGGGACTTCGTATCGGTTCCGCAACGGCCAAGGGACTTGGACTTGCGCTTGAGAAACCGTTGATCCATATTCCGACACTGGAGGGACTTGCTTACAATCTGTGCGGAATCGCAGATGTTGTATGTCCGATCATGGATGCAAGACGCGGGCAGGTGTATGCGGGAATCTATGAATTTGACGGACAGAAGCTTCACATACTGGAAGACCAGATGGCAGTTCCGATAGAAGAACTGGGAGAAAAGCTGAAAAAATATTTAAAAGAAGGAAGAAGAGTAACCTTCCTTGGCGACGGGGTTCCTGTGCACAAGACAAAGATCAAAGAAGAGATCCTGCCGGGAGAAGCTGTTACATTTGCGCCGGCAAATATGAACCGGCAGAGAGCTGCATCCGTAGGAACACTGGGAATGCAGTATTATAAAGAAGGAAAGATCGAAACTGCAATGGAGCATGAACCGGATTATCTCCGTGTGTCTCAGGCAGAAAGAGAACGGAAGGAGAGACTGGGAAATGTATAGATTTCAGTGTGATTATACAGAAGGTGCCCATCCTGCAATTATGCAGCGGATGGTAGAGACAAATATGGAACAGACCGACGGATATGGACTGGATCCATACTGCGACAGTGCAAGACAGAAGATTAAGGATCTGTGTGAATGTCAGGATGCAGATGTGCATTTCCTGGTAGGCGGAACACAGACCAATACAACTGTGATCAGTGCGGCACTCCGTCCTTATCAGGGTGCAGTTGCAGCAGTAAGCGGACACATTAATGTGCATGAGACCGGAGCAATTGAAGCAACCGGACATAAAGTACTGCCGCTTCCAAGTGGAGACGGAAAGATCAGTGCCGTACAGGTAGACGAAATGTGTCATGCTCATTTTACAGATGGAAGTCAGGAGCATATGGTGCAGCCGGGAATGGTATATATTTCCCACCCTACAGAGAATGGAACACTGTATACAAAGAAAGAATTAATGGATCTGTATGAAGTGTGCAAGAAATATGACATGTTACTCTTCCTTGATGGAGCACGTCTTGGATATGGACTGATGGCAGAGACCAATGATATTACACTTACAGATCTTGCAAAATATACAGACGTATTCTATATCGGTGGAACCAAGGTAGGAGCATTATTTGGTGAAGCTGTTGTGATCACGAATGAGGCATTAAAGAAGGATTTTCGCTACATGATCAAGCAGAATGGCGGAATGCTGGCAAAGGGCCGTCTTCTTGGCGTCCAGTTTGATACACTGTTTACAGATGACCTTTATTTTAAGATATCTGCACATGCAGATGAACTGGCAATGAAGCTTAAGAAGGCATTTCAGAAAAAAGGATATGGCCTGCGTTACGATTCCTATACGAATCAGCAGTTCCCGATCCTGCCGGACAGCCATATTGAGAAATTAAAAGAAAAATATGTGTTTGAATTCTGGGAGAAGGTATCGGATGCAGAAAGTGCGGTCAGATTCTGTACAAGCTGGGCAACAAAGCCGGAAGTGGTGGAAGAACTGATCAGAGACATTGAGGCATGTTAGAAAAGATATGTAAGGCAGAACTGTCGGATCTTCAGGATATTGCTGCGTTGGAAAGTGAAATATTCTCCGATGCATGGAGCCTGAAAAGTCTGGAAGAGACATGGAATCAGAAGAATGCAGTGATATTTGCAGCAAAGACAGAGGAGAAAATCGCAGGCTATCTCATTATCTATTACGTATTAGATGAAGGCGAGATCGCAAGGATCGCAACAGCTCCTTCTATGCGCAGACAAGGGGCTGCCGGACAAATGTTCCAGGAACTTGTGGCGTTTTGTGAGGAACAGCAGATAACAAGAATCATGTTGGAAGTAAGAGAAGGCAACAAAGCCGCCAGAAGATTTTATGAGAAATGTGGATTCACAGAAGATGGAATCCGTAAAAACTATTACGAGAATCCACAGGAAAATGCCATTTTGATGTCAAAGAATCTATAGGAAACAATGGTAATTCTTACAGCACTTTCCACTGGTCAGCATACAGATGGAAAGCTATAATATAGGCGTAACCGAGAGAACAAAAAGATAGAGAGTAATGAAAAGAGAACAATGTAACAGCAGAACAGCACCGGCAAAAACGGTGCCGGAATTACAGGAGGAACGGTATGCGCCAGTTTGAAGAACAGACAAAAAAAGTAAAAGAAGTTACAAGTATCGTATGTAATAAATGCGGCAGAGTGATTCCGGTGATAGAAGGGGTTCCCCAGGAAGATGTGCTGAGCGTGGACAAGCGATGGGGATATTTTTCTGACAAAGATAACCGGATGGATCATTTTGACCTTTGTGAAGCCTGTTATGATGAACTGACGGGCAGTTTTAAGATTAAACTGGAAGAAGAATAGAGGAAAATTATGTTAGATGTATGTTTGTTAGGAACCGGAGGGATGATGCCATTGCCATACAGGTGGCTTACATCCCTGATGGTGCGCTATAATGGAAGCAGCCTGTTGATCGACTGCGGAGAGGGAACGCAGATCGCGATCAAAGAAAAAGGCTGGAGTTTTAAACCGATCGACGTGATCTGCTTTACGCATTATCACGGGGATCATATCAGCGGACTTCCGGGCCTGCTTCTTACAATGGGAAATGCAGACCGTACCAAACCGCTTACATTAATCGGGCCAAAAGGGCTGGAACGGGTAGTAAATGCCCTGCGCGTGATCGCACCGGAGCTGCCGTTCCAGATTAAATATATGGAAATTACGGAAACCGAGCAGACATTCGAATTGAATGGCTACCGGTTAAAAGCATTTCGTGTGAATCACAACGTAACCTGTTATGGTTATACAATGGAGATCGACCGTGCAGGAAAATTCGATGTGGAAAGGGCGAAAGCGTCAAATATCCCACAGGAATACTGGGGACTTTTGCAAAAAGGTGAAACAATAGAGACTAAGAGGCACGTATATACACCGAATATGGTACTCGGGCCGGCAAGAAAGGGAATCAAGCTTACGTATACCACAGACACGAGACCGACGGAATCTATTAAGCAGAATGCAAAGCATTCCGATCTCTTCATCTGTGAAGGAATGTATGGCGAAAAGGATAAGCAGAAGAAGGCCAAAGAATATAAGCATATGACATTCTATGAAGCAGCACAGCTTGCAAAAGAAGCAGAAGTAAAAGAAATGTGGCTGACACATTATAGCCCGTCACTGACAAAACCAGAGGAATATATGGACGATGTCAAGGCAATATTCCCGAATTCAATCGCAGCAAAAGATAAGCGCTCGGTAGAACTGGTATTTGAAGATTAGGAGGGAAAATATGAGCGAGACAAAAGATGTATTAATACTGGCAATCGAAAGCTCCTGTGATGAGACAGCAGCGGCAGTTGTAAAGAATGGAAGAGAAGTACTGTCCAATGTCATTTCTTCACAGATTGCCCTGCATACATTGTATGGAGGTGTTGTGCCGGAGATTGCATCCAGAAAACATATAGAAAAGATTAATCAGGTCATTGAAGAAGCACTGAAAGAGGCAGAGGTAACACTGGACGATATCGACGCAATCGGTGTAACTTACGGACCGGGACTGGTAGGTGCACTCCTCGTAGGCGTGGCAGAAGCAAAGGCAATCGCATATGCAGCAGGTAAACCGCTGGTCGGAGTACATCATATCGAAGGGCATATCGCAGCCAATTTTATTGAACATAAAGAGTTAGAACCACCATTTTTCTCACTGGTAGTATCCGGAGGACATACCCATCTGGTTCGTGTGAAGGATTATGGAAAATTCGATATCATCGGAAGAACCAGAGATGATGCGGCAGGAGAAGCGTTTGACAAGGTGGCCCGTGCAATCGGACTTGGCTATCCGGGAGGACCGAAGATTGATAAAGTTGCAAAAGAAGGCAATCCGGATGCCATCGCATTTCCACGTGCAAATGTAGAAGACGCACCATATGACTTCAGCTTCAGTGGATTAAAATCCGCCGTTTTGAATTATATTAACGGATGCAAGATGAAGGGCGAAGAATACAACCAGGCAGATATCGCGGCTTCTTTCCAGAAAGCAGTCACCGATGTACTGGTTGCTAAAGCTATGCATGCAGTAGAAGAATATAAAGTAGACAAATTCGCCATTGCAGGCGGCGTAGCATCGAACAGTGCTCTTCGTGCGGCAATGAAAGAAGCATGTGAAAAACGAGGCGTGAAATTCTATTATCCGTCTCCGATTTTCTGTACCGATAATGCGGCTATGATTGGTGTGGCAGCTTATTATGAATATATGAATGGAACCAGAAGCGGATGGGATCTGAATGCAGTTCCGAATCTGAAGCTTGGCGAGCGTTAAAAAGGGAAAAAAGGCAAAATTAAGGCGGGAAAAAGTAAATGAAAAAGAGATGCGTGGCAATCGTACTTTCGGCAGGGCAGGGGAAAAGAATGGGAACATCTATCCAGAAACAGTATATCGAGCTGTGTGGGAAACCCATCATCTGTTACTGTCTGGAAGCATTTGAAAAGTCAGAAATTATTGATGATGTGCTCATGGTAGCCGGAGCCGGGCAGGAAGACTATGTGACAGAAGAAATTGTAAATAAATATCATTTTGGAAAAGTGCGCGCAGTAGTTTCGGGCGGTAAAGAACGCTATGACTCTGTCTGGAATGGATTGAAGGCTGTCCGTGACGGTATGGCGGGAGAAGAAGCGAAAGAAGGATATGTCTATATCCATGACGGCGCCAGACCGCTCGTAGACGAAGAGATTATAAAGAGGGCTTATACATGTGTGGAAGAAAACCGTGCATGTGTTGCCGGTATGCCAAGCAAGGATACGGTAAAGATCGTAGATGAAAATCAGTTTGCAGTTACTACACCTGCACGCAAATACGTATGGAATGTTCAGACCCCGCAGGTATTCGAGACAGCTCTTATTACGCAGGCGTATGAGAAGCTGATGCAGCATGACAGGGAAAATGTAACCGATGATGCCATGGTAGTAGAACAGGAGATGCAGATTCCTGTGAAATTATTCGAGGGTTCTTATTGTAATATTAAGATTACGACACCGGAAGATCTGGAAACGGCGAAGGGATTTATTGAACATCAATAATCCTGTGCCGGGATCTGTGAATTGCCATGCATTTGGAAGAATTTGCCGATGGTGGGTTCTGTAGATATCAAAATATGCAATAGAAGCTGCCGATGGCAGGTTCTATGTATAAATAATGAAAAATAAGTGTATTTATAGATGAAAAATACAGGAAAATAAGAAAAATACAAAAAAATAAAAAAGTTTGAAAAAGGTGTTGACGACAGTGAAAAGCTGTGATAGAATACATCTTGTCGCTGAGGTGATACGGAAGCGGCAGACAAGTAAATAAATGGAGAGGTATCGAAGTGGTCATAACGAGGCGGTCTTGAAAACCGTTTGTCCGAGAGGGCGCGTGGGTTCGAATCCCACCCTCTCCGCTTTATAAAAACTACCAAGTTTATCCTGGTAGTTTTTTATATGCCATAGTATGCAGGAAAAGTTGCTGGTAGCAATTCTGTGTATGCTGGAAAGATATGTTGAGAAAGTGATATGCATAACAACGGGTTATGTATAAAACAATCGAGCAGTTTTTATTTGGAGAAATACCCAAGCTGGCCGAAGGGGCTCCCCTGGAAAGGGAGTAGGTCGTTAATAGCGGCGCGAGGGTTCAAATCCCTCCTTCTCCGCTCGGCTTTGAAAAAAAGTTGAAAAAAGTTCTTGACAAATGCAAATGAGTTTGATAAAATAAACGAGTTGCTGACCGAGAGAACAGCAAAGATCCTTGATAATTAAACAATGAAACACATCCTCGAAAGTTCTGAATAAG
>ENA-OQRB01000908-OQRB01000908.1-human-gut-metagenome-genome-assembly--contig:-NODE-908-length-19077-cov-6.088739_pt1 | contig 19077 bp, 27 predicted proteins | sample MGYA00243235_ERZ505100 | MGnify/ENA primary metagenome ERZ505100 (study PRJEB26097, sample SAMN02712145) | human gut metagenome | biome: Gut microbiome | host: Homo sapiens | place: Denmark: Copenhagen...
AAATGAAAGAATTAAAGTGTTGATTGAAATGCTTAATAAGTATAGAGATGCTTATTATAATCAGTCAGAATCACTTGTGTCAGACTACGAATATGATTGTTTGTTTGATGAATTACAAAGACTAGAAGAAGAAACAGGAACTATACTTTCTAATTCACCTACTCAAACTGTAGGATACGAAGTAAAGAGCGAATTAAGAAAAGTAGAACATAACCATCCAATGTTATCATTAGATAAGACGAAGGCTGTGAGTGATTTAGTCAAGTTCCAAAATGGTAAAGATATGGTTTTAATGTGTAAAATGGATGGACTTACTATTTCTCTTAGATATTTGAATGGCGAATTGGTATCAGCAGAAACTAGGGGAAATGGTGAAATTGGAGAAGATGTTTTACATAATGTTAAGACATTTAAAAATGTTCCTTTGAAAATTAGCACCAAACAGGAAGTAATTATTGATGGAGAAGCTATTATTACATATAAAGATTTCAATGAAATTAATGAATCACTTCCTGAAGGAGAAAAATATAAAAATCCAAGAAATTTAGCTGCTGGTTCTGTTAGACAGCTTGACAGTTCAATTGCAGCTCAGAGAAATTTAAAATTCATTGCATGGAAATTTGTAAAAGGTTCAACCGAAAATGATTTCTACAATCGTCTTATGGAAATGCAGAAACTTGGATTTGAGGTTGTTTTAAAAACATTTGTTCCAGTATATTCAGACCCTATATTTGGTATTGAAAATGACATTGAATTATTAAAACAATCAGCAGAAGAATTGGGCTATCCGATTGATGGAATGGTATTAGGATATAAAGATATTGCGTATGGTGATTCATTGGGAGCAACAGGACATCATTTGCGTAGCCAAATGGCTTTTAAGTTTTATGATGAAGAAGTAGAAACTAAATTAAAAGCTATTGATTGGACAATGGGAAAGACTGGTGTACTTACCCCTACAGCGGTATTTGAGCCTGTAGAACTTGAAGGAACTACAGTAGAACGTGCTTCTCTTCATAATGTATCTATTATGAAAGAGTTGCAATTGAACATCGGAGATACAATCACCGTATATAAAGCCAATCAGATAATTCCACAAGTAAAAGAAAATCTGACAAAACATGGAAAAGCAAAGGTTGTTATTCCTAAGAAATGCCCTATTTGTGGTGGTAGCACTATTCTTATGAAAGAAAATGATTCAGAAGTTTTAATGTGTGAAAATGCAGATTGTAGAGGAAAACTGCTTGGTAAATTATCTCATGCAGTTAGTAGAAATGCTTTAACTATTGATGGTATGTCAGAAGCTACAATTCAAAAATTTATTGACCTTGGATGGTTGACTAGCATTAAAGACATTTATCATTTGATTGACCATAAAACAGAAATGGAATCCTTAGATGGTTTCGGCAAAAAATCTATTGAAAAAATGTTATCGGCAATAGAAGCAAGTCGAAATACATCTCTTGAAAGATTTATTTATGCCTTATGTATTCCGTTAATTGGTAAATCTGCAAGTAAAGCAATTGCCAAATATTTTAATTATGATTATGAAGCATTTATGGTAGCATGGTTTGACAGAACTTTTGCATGGACAGAATTAGATGATTTTGGTCTATCATCACATATTTCTATGTCAAGTTTTTATGTAAATAATGAAACCATGATTAAAGCATTAGCATCTGAGTTTACATTTGAAAAGCCAGTAATCAAACAAAATACTGATATTGATTTATCAGGAAAGACGTTCGTAATAACTGGTAGCTTAGAATATTTTGCAAACAGAGATGAAGCAAAAGAAAAGATAGAAGCTCTTGGTGGAAAAGTGGCTGGGTCAGTATCAAAGAAAACAAATTATCTTGTTAATAATGATATTAACTCAACATCTAGTAAGAATAAAAAAGCAAAGGAATTAAATATACCTATTATTACTGAAAAGAATTTAAAAGAAATGTTGGGTGAATAGTTCCTAAAATTAAGGTAATTCTCGTATAATAATAGTGGGCGAAATTATTTTTATATATAACTATTAAGGTTATACACAAAATGCAAAGCCAGAAAGTGAGGACAACAAATGTATGGTTAGAGCAGTAATTAAACGTGACGGAAGAGAAAACCCTTTCAATTCCGAAAAAATCTATGTAGCAGTTATGAAGGCTTTTAACGAAAGAGAAAAAAAAGATGGCAATGTAATTTCTGAAAAAGAGGATATTGCAAAACGAATTGCTAAAGAGATTTCTGAATCGTCAAAAGATAAAATGACTGTCGAAGAGATTCAGGACATTGTAGAAACCAAGTTAATGAAAAGTTCCAGACCAGAAGTTGCAAAAGATTATATTCTCTATAGGGATAAGCGAACAGTGGTTCGTGACAGAAAAAACAAATTAGTTCAAAAAGTAATGATAAGAGCTAAATCTCAAATCAATGAACATTCAAATGCAAATGTTGACGAAGAGAGTTTTTCTGGAAGAGAGAAAGAAGCATCTGCGGATATTGGAAAAACTATCGCACTTGAATATGAGGGGCTGTCTAAAGAAGTAGCAGAAGCTCATAAGATTATGTTGATTTATCAACATGACCTTGAAAAAGCAATTTATGGGGTACACAATTGTTTGAATTTATATTTTCAATATATTTTTAAACATGGATTTAAAACCAGAAATGGTGATGTAAGACCTCCTAAATCATTTAGTACAGCTTGTCAACTTGTTGCAGTTGCTTTCCAATGTCAAAGTCAGGTACAGTTTGGCGGTGTTGGAACGATTCATCTCGATTATGATTTAGCACCTTTCGTAAGAATGAGTTTTTCGAAACATTTTAAAGAAGGTTTAAAGTGGGTTGAGCATGAATCAGAAGAATATATTAATCATGTACCAGATTCAATTGGAATTGAGGACGAAGAAGCTAAGTATCATACGGAAGCATATAAATATGCTATGGAAATGCTAGAAAAGGAAGGTTCTCAATCAGCTCAGGGTTTATATCATAATCTCAATACATTGGAATCACGACAGGGTTCACAAGTTCCATTTACATCTATCAATCTTGGAAGAGATACAACACCTGAAGGTAGAATGGTAACAAGATGGATGTTAGAAGCAAGTATTGATGGTATTGGCAAATTCCATTTAACAAGTATTTTCCCAATTTCTATTTTTCAGTATAAAGTTGGTTGTAATGCAAATAAAGAAGATGCCAATTATGATTTAAAACAACTTGCATTAGAATCTATGAGTAAAAGAATCTATCCAAACTGGTGTAATTGTGATTGGTCGCAAGCCCATGAAGATGAAGATAACCCAGATACCTATTTTAGTACGATGGGATGCAGAACACTCGTTGGTTATGATAGACATGGACTTGGTTATATCAGACAAGGAAGAGGGAACAATGTACCAAATACAATAATTCTTCCGAAACTTGGAATTGAGTTTGGTACTTGTTTAGGAAAACGTACAGAACCAGACCTTAAAGGATTTTGGGATGCTTTTGAAGAAACTCTTAAACTTTGTGAAAAGGGGTTACTTGAAAGATTTGAAATCATGATTGAACAATCGCCTAAAGCTGCACCTTTTATGTATCAGAATAATACTATTCAGGATGCAAAAGAGTGTAAAGAGAGTGTTTATAATGCATTAAAACATAATACACTTGCTATCGGATATATTGGTATAGCCGAAATGTGTGTTGCTTTATTTGGTAAAAATCATGCAGAAGATAAAAAGGTACATGAATTTGCATTGTCTGTTGTAAAACGAATCAATGAATTTGCAGCAGAAGCATCAGAAAGAAATGACCTTAATTTCAGTTGTTATGCCACTCCAGCCGAAGGCTTGTGTCGAACAGCATTAAAAGCATTAAGAGAGCAATATGGTGTTATTAAAAATGTAACATCTCATGAGTTTCTTACAAATTCACATCACGTTCCTGTATATCAGGAAATATCTATTTATGATAAGTTGCGTGTTGAAGCTCCATTTTGTAAATATCCAACAGGAGGATGTATTACTTATGTAGAGCTTGATAGTACATTTGTAAAAAACTTAAAAGCAGTCGAAGATATTATTGATTATGCTTTTAAAGTGTTAGATATTCCATACTTAGCATTTAATTTCCCAATTGATAGTTGTCTTGATTGCGGTTATCAGGGTGAATTTAATGACTGTTGCCCGATGTGTCATAGCAAACATATTCAACAACTTAGAAGAGTTACAGGGTATTTAACAACAGATTGGCACAATTTCAATGATGGAAAACAAGCAGAAGTTCAAGAGCGTGTGAAGAATAGTGCTTATCAGGATTCAAAGGATATTGTTGAATGGTAAGACTTGCTGGTTTTGACTGGGAATCTTTTGCAGATGCAGAAGGGGTTTCATGTGTATTGTTTATTAGTGGTTGCCTTCATAATTGTGAAGGTTGCCACTCACCTCAAACACATGATTTCAAATATGGAATAGAAATTACTGATAAAGTAATTGAGCATATAAATTCCGAAATTGACAAAAGACCCTTCCTAAGTGCATTAGTGTTATCTGGTGGTGACCCAATGTATTCTGCAAAAGAATTAATACCCATTCTTTCAAAAATCCATATACCAAACAATAATATTTGGTGTTATTCAGGATTCACGCTCAAAGAAATTCAATCTAATCCTGATATGGCTGCATTGCTGAATCTGTGTACACATTTAGTGGATGGTCAGTTTGAAATTGACAAAAGAGATATAACGCTAAATTTCAGAGGAAGTAGTAATCAAAATGTTTGGAAGAAAGAAAATAATATATGGGTGAAACAATATGGGAAAGATGATTAACACAGATGAATGTGAGAAATGTAAGCATGGAACTATAGATGATTCTAATAAAGCAAGAGTCATGGTAATATGCAAAATCAAAAACAAAAAATACTATTATGGTCAATATATTCCTTGTGAATATATGGAAAGGAAAAATAAGAATGAAGAGAATTGCGAAATTTGAAAAGGTATCTTTTGAGGAATTTATGAAAGCCATTGAGGACATTTATCCTGATTGGGATGAAAATTATATCAGAAGAGTATATGACGATATTGTTCTTCCTAAAAGAGCTACAAGCGGTAGTGCTGGATATGATTTCTTTATGCCTTATAGTGCAACATTATTTCCAAATGATACTATCAAAGTTCCTACAGGTATTCGTTGCAAAATGGATGATGGATGGGTATTAAAGGCTTATCCTCGCAGCGGTCATGGATTTAAGTTTGGAGTTCGTCTGGCTAATACAGTCGGCATTATTGATTCTGATTATTATTATTCAGATAATGAAGGACATATGTTTATGAAACTTGTCAATAGTGACCCTGTATTATCTAAACCAATTGAATTAAAAGAAGGAACAGCTTTTTGTCAGGGAATCTTCTCAGAATATGGAATTACAGTAGATGATGAAGCTACAGCAGTTCGAAATGGTGGATTTGGAAGTACAAGTAAGTAAAACAAAAAGTTACTGATAATTTAGGCACAATATATAGTATTACATCAAACAATATATTCTATATGTTGTGCCTATTTGCACATAAAATCCAGATTTTATGAGGTGAAAACATGGATATTTATTATAGTTGTTGTGAAACTTGCGAATACTTATATCATTGTTTCGGTAATGATGAAGGATATAAAATTATTAATCACGATACATCTTTATATCTTCATCCAGATACATGTATTGACTATTATCCAGAAATAACTTGCAAAGGATAAAATAAAAATGACAACATTAGAATTTAGGAATGAATTAATAAAACGATTGAATCAAAATGCCAATCGGTATCATGGTGGAACTTGTAATGGAAGAGAATATCCCAATATAGAAACTTTCGATGTGGATGAGGTATATGAAATTATTGATAGAGTATATGAAAATATTTCAGAAGATGTGAGGGTAAACATATGAAAATATTAGCAATACATAATGACCATATCAAAAAATCAAAACCAGAAAGAGAATATGGTTGTGTTTGTAATAAATGTGGTACAGTATTTATTTTTAAAAGGTCTGAAGCTTGTATTCCAAGATGTCCTAATCCAAGCCCTAGTCAATGCACAGTTAGATGTCCAAACTCTAGTTGTCAAAATATTATGACATTGGCTCTATGTAAGGAATTTAAAACTTCTAAAGATAAAAACGAGTTCAAATACAAATATGATGAGTAAGGTGAAATAAATGAAGATATGTGTAACTGGTCATAGACCAAATAAACTATATGGATATAATCTGTCAGATATACGATGGCAGAAGCTTAAAGAACAATTTAAGACTATTCTTGTGGAGAATGATTGTACAGAAGCAATCACAGGTATGGCACTTGGAGTTGATACAGTATTTGCATTAGCTGTGTTAGAACTGAAATCTGACGGATATGATATTAAGTTGCATTGTGCAATTCCATGCAAAAATCATTCTTGTAAATGGATAAAAGAAAGTGTTGACCAATATAATAACATTCTTGAAAAAGCAGATATTGTGAAGTTGGTTTCCGATGAAGAGTACAAACCTTGGTTAATGCAAAAAAGAAATGAATATATGGTTGATTTAGCTGACAAAGTTATTGCTGTATGGGATGGTTCTAAAAGTGGAACTGCTAATTGTGTGAAATATGCTGAAAAAACAGGTAAAGGGATTATAAGAATTAACCCTTAAAAAGAAAAGAGGTGAACACAAATGAAGTGGTTAAAAGAAAAGATTAAACAGTGGTTAAGAAAAGAAGTATTAAAGGAAGAGATTCAAAAATTAAATCAGGCACAGGCTTGTTACAACAGAGCAAGCTGCTTATATGAGGAGTCTCTTGAAAACAATAGAGAGATGCAAAAAATGTTCAATGAGATTACCGATGTGGCAGTAGATGTTAATTTTAAAGAAGAACATTCATGGGCGGTTGTGTGTATCGCTGGTAGACCTGAATATGTAAAATTCATTCCTTTGAATAATTCAGATGCCAGAACAGTTATTGAGTTCTTAAAGAATTTTCAATATTCAAAACATATTATTGATAGTCCATTAAGATTTAGACATATGTTAAGTGATTATTTTTGTGAGGGAAGGAAAAAGAATGGCTCAATATGATAATAGCGTTTGGAAAGATATAAATGGAACTGTTCGAAAAATCAGAGAAATGGACACAATGCACTTATGTTTTGTAGCCAAACAATGTGAATGTAGTAAAAACAAAGGATTAATTATAAATAAACTTCCTGAAATAAGAAAAGAATTGAAGAAAAGAATTTTTCTTAATGAATTTTCTGAAGAAGATTTTCATTTTCATATAGAAGGAATACGTTTGGGATTATATTGTTTTTATCCTGACGAGGGAGAAACTGGATTAGAAGGATATTATATGGATTTATTGAATCATTATCCAATATTTTATCCTCCCGAAATGATTTTTGGATAGGAGGTATATTTGTGAAATCCAAAGAAGAATCAATAAATTTAATAAGTAATTGTTTCAAAGAATTTCCATTAGAATATCAAAATAGCGAACTGCTTATTATATGTTTTTACGACAATAAAATACATAATATAAGATATAACCCTAAAACAAAAGAAATATCAGAACCTTTACCAGATGTAGATATGTTATATATTATGCCAGAACCAAAAGATAAACCTATAACAATAAAGTTTGAAGAATAAGGAGGTATCATTTTATGAACACAGAGAACAAATCATCTGTTCTTGTCATTAAAGACAGAGGAACAGGGAAAAGCACACAGTTGGTCTATACCAGTGCAGTAACACAGTATCCGATTATTGTACAACGCAGAACCTCAATTATGCATTTGATGGATTTGGCAAATGAGCTTGGAGTAGTTATTCCTACACCTATGACAGTAGATGATTATAAAGCCAGAGGAAGAATCCGTGAAAACCATATTCTTATTGACGAAGGTTATGATTTAATCGGTGAAGCTCTTGATGCTTATATGGGTACTCATGTAGTAGCAGTTACTTTATCAGATAAAATAAAGGAAATGGACAGTATTAGAAGGAGAGTATAATGGCAAATCATTATTTAATGAAATATAAAGGTACATACAGAATCCTTCCTGAATTAGACCAAAACACACATGATATTCCTAGAAATAAAAGAGGAGAAATCATGGAGGGATATGATGATATTTACATTGCTTGCCAGAATGGAAATAAGATTTATACATACGGTCATATGAATGGCAATTCCAAAGTAGTCTGGTTGACAGCTTATATTCCTTCTATTGGTAGAGGTAGAAACATTAAGAAGGTGTTAGATGAGCAGCAGATTGAATATATCGAATATAGAGAATCTGATATAGAAGTCGAATTTAGATTTAAAGCAAAGGATATTGATACAATTGCCATTCTTTTAAAGGCAAAAACCAGCGGAGCAAACATAAGTCCATTTAGTGTCAAGAATCTTCCAAAGGCAAAAAATGTAGAAATACCTTCAGAAGAAATTGAACGATACAAAGCTATTTCAGCTCAGGTTGATAAATCTGATTTACTTATTATCCATAAGATTACCACTTCCTTTTTAACTGCTGTGCTTGAAAAGAAGTGTAAGAAAAAAGACAAATCGTTTGATGTTAAATCAGATATGAAAAAGTGCCTGATGAGTAGACAGATAAAAGAATATATCTGGACAAAAGGATTCTGGGATGAATTTCTTTCTTATTTTGAGAAAGAAGTTAAAAAGCATTATAGTAATTAAGGTTATACATTGAAAGAAAGGATAAATAATGAAATATACACAATCAGTTGTAACAATTAAAGAAGAGAACAGAATTGTATTTGAGAATACACTAAATAATTATTTGGAACACGAATATTCTATTGAATCATCTTCTTGTAATTGTAAAACATGGAAAGCAATTTTGATTAAAAATACTGCGAAAGGAAGTGAGAAGTAATGAACACAAATATTTTTGTACCAACTAAAATTAATGTAGGGTTTCAGGAACGTGAAGATACCTATACAGGAAAGTTGGCATATGTAATTTACTTTGATGAAAAAGGTAAATTACGAAAAGAGACTTCATGGCAAGGCTGGAGAGATGAAAATATTCCAAATGAAATCTATGATAATGAGCCAATGGAAGGATTTGTATTAAATAAGAAGGTTGGTGGAGATAGATATGGTTGGAATCCTAGACAGACATACACCAGAGTATATGACCCTAGAGGATTTGAGTTTGAAATTACAATTCCAAATCTGTTGTGGATTTTAGAAAATTGCAACTGTATCAAAGGTAAAGGACTTGAAGGTGAATTTGTTTATGGTTGGGATGGCAAAGAATTAGTTCTTGTACCTGTAGAATCTTCGGACTATAAAGAAATTCAGGAAAAGAACAAAGTCATTCATAACAATACATTTATTAAAGCAAGAGATTTGATAATTGGTGCTACATATGAAGATTTGAATGGTAATCAATATGTATATATGGGGAAATCAAAACCTTGGAAAAATCAGTCAAATTATTATTATCATGAAAGTCATAGTTACTATTATAGTAACAACAGAAAAGAAGGATATGAATATCCACTTGATGATACATGGTTAATCAGTAAATGTCGAAGTAGTTATTATAATAAAAATCTTACTTACTATAGAAGTATTCAAGAAGAAAAGAATGAATTTTTCTTTATTCTTCTTGGAAATCCTAATGCTGAATATAGTTGGTATAGAGAAAATAGAGTAACACATATGAAAGCAATCACAAGAAAGTTCACCCATATGGTTCTTGAAAAAAGACCAGATTATCCAGATATGGTTAATCTGTTATATAGCAATGCTGAATATTGTCAAGAAGATTTTGAAGCAGATAAGCTTATTGATTTACCATATGACAAATTTATTGCTATGGCAGATGCAACAATAGTTAAATCTTTTGAAAGAAATTATAACTATTCTTTTAAAGTAGGAATAGAAAAAGATGAATTACTTAGTAGTAAAGAAATCTTATATTCAAGAGAAAATAAGAAATGGTACATTTACGAAACCGTTTATGAATCTTATGAAGAGAAAAAATGGTATTCAAATGAAACAGTAACAAAGACAAGAGAAAAAACAGTTAAAAAATATTTTGATACTATCGAAGAGTGTTATAAATATGTGCATCCTGTATATGGAGAGCATTATTTAAAAAATGGATATTTAGAAAAGAGGTATTATTATGGCACAGAAAAATGATGAAAGAATTATGGAACTGAAGAAAACTATCGAGAACAAAAGAAAAGAACTTGCATCTAAACCAACAAGATTCAATCCAGTAACTAACTGTTTATTGGTATTGGATAAAGTTACTTATAATTTGCACGTAGATTCCGATGAAATGTTATTGATTAAACTGAATAGTATTGCATTATCCGCAAAGGATTTAGGAATTTCTACTGCTACATTAGAGATTTCTGGAAGCTCTTTAGATGATTGGATTGTAGACGTAAAAGCTTATCTTGAAGTTAAAAGCTATAAATCTGAAAAGAAAAAACTGGATATGTTAGAAAAGCAGCTTACAGCTTTATTATCTGACGATAAGCAGACAGAACTTCAGATTGATAGTCTGGCAGCTATGTTAGAGTAAAACAGCAAACTATTAAGGTTATATGCTAGAGAGGATTAAATATGAATATTGAACAGATTAAAGAAAAATTGAAATCAGAAGAATATGATTTCCTTAGAACAGACCCACATTTAGGAAATAATATTATCCTGTTAGGATTAGGCGGTTTTCATGCCTATGGTACGAATATTGAAACATCCGACTTAGATGTTCGTGGTTGTGCAATAAATAGCAAAATTGAAATTTTAACAAATGTGAATTTTGAACAGTGTTGCAACGAAGCTACAGATACAACTATTTATTCACTCAATAAACTCATTCATTTATTGAGTAATTGCAACCCAAATACAATTGAATTACTTGGACTTAAACCCGAACATTATTTATATGTTTCTCCAATTGGTCAGGAACTTTTGGATAATAAAGATTTGTTCCTATCCAAAAGAGCAATTCAATCATTTGGTGGTTATGCATATAGTCAATTACGAAGATTGGACAACAAAGCAGCAAGACTTGTAGGACAGTCTGAGAGAGAGAAGCATATCCTTAACAGTATTCGAAATGCTTCATATGACTTTAAAAATAAGTATTTTCCATTTGATGAAGATTCAATAAAACTTTATATTGATAAATCTCATCAAGAAGAAATGGATACTGAGATTTATATGGATGTAACACTTTCTCATTATCCACTTAGAGATTATAAATCAATGTGGAGCGAAATGAATAACATTGTAAAAGACTATGCCAAAATAGGAAAACGAAATAAAAATGCTATTGAGCATGGTAAATTGGCAAAACACATGATGCATTTAATCAGGCTTTATCTTATGGTAATAGATATTCTTGAGAAGAAAGAAATTATTACTTATAGAGAAAACGACCATGACTTTTTAATGGAAATCAGAAATGGTAAATATCTTGATGTCAACCGTCAGCCTACCGAAGAGTTCTTTTCTATTGTAGAAAATCTTCAGAAACGATTCGAATATGCAAAACAAAATACGGATTTACCAGACAATCCTGATTATAAACGTATCAATGAATTTATGGCAAGTGTAAATGAAAGAGTAGTAAGAGGTGAAATTTAATGGCACTAATAGGAGCAATTATTGGAGATATTATTGGAAGTCGATTTGAATTTCCAGACCAAAGACCAGAAACATTAGATTGGGAACATTGTCCACTTTTCAATGGTTACTTGAATGAATTTACCGATGATACTGTATTGGCTATTGCGACTAAATATGCAATTGACCATTATAAAGGTAATTTTGGAAAAGCCTATAAAGAGTTTGGCAGAAAATTCCCAGATGTGGGATATGGTGATATGTTCTTTAAATGGTTGAACAATAAAATCACTGATTATAAATCAACTGGAAATGGTTCAGCTATGAGAGTTGCATATATAGGAGATATAGTACACGACATTAATTCTGTCATAGCATTGTCCAAGAGTTCTGCAATATGCACACATAATACAGAAGGTGGTATTACAGGAGCTTGTATGACTGCATCTGCTATTGCAATGGCAAATTCAGGATATAGTAAAAATGATATTCTAAATATTTGTCAACTGACCTACAAAGGTAAATTATATGATGGTACACAAACAATGGAAGAACTTCAAAAATCATATGTTTGGAGTGACAGATGTGAATTAACTGTACCAGTAGCAATCCAGTGTTTTATTGAAAGTCATGATTATGAGAGCTGTATGAGAAATTGTCTAAGTTTACATTGTGATATGGATACTATGTGTTGCATATCAGGAGGTATTGCAGAAGCCTATTATAAAACAACAGGATTAGATAATAAGAAAATCCTCAAAACATATTTACCACCATATTTATACAAATGTATTGAGGATATTGTTGAAAAAGAGGAGAAAACAGATGATTGCAAGTGATAGAGGGTATATGACATTTAATAATGCCATGATTCCTGAAGGAGCAAAATACCTCATCTATATTCTTACAAAATACGGAAGATTTCAGGCTTATTTGGTTGGTGGTTGTGTGAGGGATATGTGTATGAATCGTATCCCTCATGACTGGGATATTACCACAAATGCTACACCAAACGAAATGATTTCTATTATAGAAACTATTTGTAAAAGAGATGAGAGAAATATTCAGATTGTTCTAACAGGACTAAAACATGGAACAGTTACTTTTGTACTTGATGGTGAAGGATATGAAATAACAACCTTTAGAAATGATGGTAAATATTCCGATAATCGTAGACCAGACAAAGTAACATTTACAAACAATCTTCTTGAAGATTTATCCAGAAGAGACTTTACAATCAATACAATTACATACAACCAATATATCGGATTTCAGGATTTTTATGATGGAATAAAAGATATAAGAAATAAAATAATTTGTTGTGTTGGAAATCCCCAAGAGAGATTTAAAGAAGATGGTTTGAGAATACTTAGAGCTATAAGATTTGCAGCTCAATTAAAATTTATAATTGAAGAAAATACATCTCAGGCAATACATAGTGAAAGGGAATTACTTGATAATATCTCTCAGGAACGTATTTCACAGGAATTGTCAAAAATTCTTATGAGTGAGAATTGTGGCAATGAAGTATTAAGAGAATATGCGGATGTAATTTATCAGATAATTCCTGAGATTAAGCCTATGATTGGCTTTAAACAAAATAATCCATATCATTTATATGATGTCTGGGAACATACATTACATTGCATGGATGATGTTACTTCAGATACAGATTTAATTACCAGATTGGCTATTTTCCTTCATGACATAGGAAAGCCAAACAATTATGTTGAAGATGAAAATGGCATTGGTCATTTTTATGGTCATGCACATTCATCATATGCTATTGCTCAAGAAGTTTTAAAAAGACTTCGCTATAGCAATGATATTGTTGAATCAGTATCACAATTAATTGATTGTCATGATGTTACTTTAACTCCGACTAAAGCAGCAGTAAAAAGACTGTTGAATAAATTGGGCGAAAAGCAATTAAGAAGATTGCTTGTTTTAAGAACACATGATATTAAAGGTCAATCATCCAAAGATATAGAATTGAGACTTGAAAAGGTATATAAAGTATCAGAAATTTTAGACTGGATAGTTGAACAATCAGAATGTTTTCAATTAAAAGACCTTGCTATCAATGGCAGAGATTTAATAGAAATCGGTATTCCAGAAGGGAAGCTAATAGGTAAAATACTGAATCTTTGTTTGGCATATGTTATTGATGGAACTGTTGATAACACTAGAGAAGAATTATTCAAAGTGGCGAATATGTTATTTACCACCAATCCAACATTATATACAGGAGGACGAACTAATGACTAAAGCAGATAGATATTTAGGACACGAAATATGTGATATTCTTTCAGAGGGATATAAAGACGTTAATCCCAGACCAAAATATGCGGATGGAACACCAGCCCATACAATTTCAATTAATCAGGTAATGAGAAAATATGATTTATCAAAAGGTGAATTTCCTATTTGCACTCTCAGACCGATGGCTTGGAAAACAGCTATCAGAGAAATCTTTACAATCTATCAGAAACCCACGAATGTTATTTCTGAAATGGAAGAAATGGGAGTATCATGGTGGTCACCTTGGAACATTGGAGATGGTACAATTGGTCAAAGATACGGAGCTACTGTTAAAAGATATGACCTTGTAAATAAACTTATCAATGATATTAAAACAGACCCTTATGGCAGAAGAAAAATTATGTCTCTTTGGCAAGAAACAGATTTAGCAGAAACAGAAGGTCTTGCTCCATGTGCTTTCCTTACAATGTGGAATGTTAGAGGAGAATATCTTGATATGACACTCATTCAAAGAAGTGGAGATATGCTTACTGCATCTGGAGCTGGAGGAATGAATGAAATTCAGTATGCAGCATTGCTCATGATGATTGCAAGACATACAGGATATAAAGCTGGTGTATTTTGCCATTTTGTACAAAATGAGCAGATTTATGACCGTCATGAAGAACAGGCAATAGAAATTTTTAATAGATTTAAAAAATTACTTGTTCATGAAGAGGATGAAATAATTCGTCCAGAATTGATACTTAATCCAGAAAAGAATAATTTTTATGATTTTATCATTGAAGATTTTACCTTATTGGATTATGAGCCAATTCGCCCTCAATTAAAACTTGATTTGGGTATTTAGGATAATATAAGGAGAGGAATAACATTGAAAAATACAAAATGTAATCGTTGTGATAAAGTAAACAATTACAAGAAAAAATGTGAAAAATATAAAGCAAAATATAAAATAGCAAAATCTGGTTTATCAGACGAAGAAAGAGAAACAATTATTGAATTGATTTGCAATGAACAAATCAAACATATGATTGCTAAAAACGAATATGAATCTGATAGATATAATGCCTTAGAGCAACTGAAGGCAAAAATAAGAATTGTATAGGAGGATACTATGATAGCAGCAGTAGTGTGTGTAGATAAAAATTTTGGCATTGGTAATAAAGGAGAATTATTAGTTAATATTCCAGAAGATATGAAATTATTCAAAAAAATTACTTCTAACGGTGCTGTAATTATGGGAAGAAAAACATGGGATTCTTTACCTAAGAAACCACTTCCTGATAGAACCAACATCATTATCACTAGAAAATGTAAGAAAAATCCAAAGGTTCAAAAAGATGGTACAATTCATTCCAATATGAAATGCATCAAAGCTTGGTTAGCTCAAAAGGATGTAATTGATAACAATAATGGTATTTATATTATTGGTGGTGGACAGATTTATTCAGAGCTTTTAAATTCTTGTGAACGTGTATATATTACTAAGGTATTTACAGAATCAGATGCAGATACATACTTCCCTAATATTGATGAAAAACCAGAATGGGAATTAACAGAAACATCTGAGATTAAAGAGCATAAGGGAATACAGTATCAATTTTGTGTTTATGACAGATGCGATTATGTAATCACAAATACACAAACTCCTAAAAACTCTAATACTGCAAATGGGTTTGATTTGGTAGTAACAGTAAAAGCTTTTAATGGATATAAAACAGTTGTTGTTCAGGTAGATAAAGATAACAAGGTAAATGTATTTGCAGACACATGGGAATATCTTCACAATGAAAAAAATCTTATGAAATTTATTGACAAAGTACAAGCATTTGAGAAGGAGAAAAACAATGGATAATAACAGTAGATTAAAAGTTGGTGATATTGTTCAACATTTCAAAAGAGAATTTTTAAAAGGTAGCTGGGTGGATTCATCCAGCAAATACCTTTATAAAATCATTGGATTTGCTCAACATTCAGAAACAAAAGAAAAGTTAGTTGTTTATCAGGCATTATATAAAGATGAAAAGTCAGGTGTTAATTTTGGATTATATGTAAGACCTTACGATATGTTTATGAGTGAAGTTGACCATTATAAATATCCAGAAATTAAACAGAAGTATAGATTTGAAATATTTCATACAAAAGAGGAGGTAAGTCAATGATTGTATTAGTCGGTGAAAGTGCCAGTGGTAAATCAAGTATTGAAAAAAATTTGGTTGACAATTATGGTTATAAAAAAATTGTATCATACACTACAAGACAACCAAGACAGGGAGAAGTTGATGGTATTGACTATCATTATATTTCTGAATCTCAATTTTCAAATCTGCAAAAAGAAGAGTTTTTTGCAGAGATTGGGGAATACAATGGATGGCATTATGGTACTGCAAAAAATGATTGCACATCTGATAAAGTGGCAGTAGTAACACCACATGGATTACGTCAACTTAAAAAGATTCCCAATCTGGATATTCGTGCTTTTTACATCAATGTACCTCGTAGAGATAGACTGATTAAAATTCTTCAAAGAGGTGATAATATTGAAGAAGCATATCGCAGAAGTTTGTCAGATGTTGGTCAGTTTGATGGTATTGCCGATGAGGTAGATTACATTATTGACAATAAAGCTTATAGTAAAACTATTGAGCAAATGTCAAAAATTGTACTATCTCATCTATCATAAAACTACTTGACAACTACAAGAGATGACCTTATAATATAAAACAACAAGGTTATCTCCATGTCACAGGGCAAACCCGATTATCCAGTTTTAGGGCAAAAAAGCTATCCAGTTTGATTGTTTAACTAGCTTCGCTAGATGCTCAACTAGATAGAAAGTTTCAGCCAGTGAAAAATCTAAATTCACGTAAAAAAGCGTGAAAGTGTCCAAGCATAAGAATTGACCTTGTTGGTCTGATAGAGATAATACTTCAAGAATAACTTCTCAATAAAGAGATAACTTCTCATAGTATATGCTCATCAGACTTACAAGGTCTTTTTTGTTACATCAAATTATATTTGTTACACAATTTGCTTGTACGGTCAAAAGAATGACCTTGTAACCTATAATGAATTTCTTACAACCAACAAAAAATGGGAACATCCTACTGCGAATAGGAAGCTCCCATCATTGAAAAAGTATTATTTTATCCTGTTAATAAGTAAAGGATTATACATCAAAATTTCATTAAGAGTTATGGCTTTGGAAATTTCCATATACTCAAAAAATGAAACAGGACAAAATTCAATAACCTTACCTGATTGACAGGTAATAGTTAGAGAGTTGCTTTCCCAGTTTATTGCCTGAATTAGTGTTGGGTTCGGGCTTGTGTGAACTGGACTTGTAAGAATATTCATAATATCACCTCTTTCCTCTGCACAGTATTAATCTGTTATATAAGTGTTGCAGCCTGTTATTGGTACTAACAGACCACAATATTATTATACGAGAATAGTAGAAAAAAGAGGAACTGATAAATGGTTACAGGGTCTTTTTTGTTAATATAGGCTTAAAACAGGCTATTATAGGCTATTACAGGCTTAAAAGGGCTATTGGCAGCAGTTTTTGATAATTGGAGAAATACCTTGTTTTAAGGGCTTTCAAGGGTCTTGATTTACACATAAAATACGAATTTTATGAGGAACAAAAACTCTGATAAGCACATTCTGATAAAGAATAACCTCTGATAATTTGATAATGTGACCGTCTAATATAGATACGCAACTATAACAGACACGCTACAAAAAGAAAAGACTACTCTAGTGCAAGTAGAGTAACCCCTTCAAAGATTAAAAACATTACAGAGAAACAGCACGTTTCTCAATAAGCTTTAACAATTTTGGATTATCTTTTACAAGTAAATAATTTGCAAAGGATACACCAGTAATCTTAGAAACATGACCATTAGAAGATGCAACTTCTAAGGTATTATCAGGCTTCCAAGTAATGTTGGTAGACTTATTGAAATTAATATCCATAACGAACACCTCCCTTCTGTATAGGGTTGTATAGTAAAGCTCTGGTGGGAGAGCTGAACTAACTTAAACAGAACTAACCTAGACAGAACTTTCTGTAAGCAACTCTTAGGCAGAGGAAATTTGATGGTAGGACATCAAAAAATCCTCCACTTATTATTATACGAGAAATCGTATGAAAGTAGGAAGTAATTAGCCTAATAGGAACTGCTTACAGGTTGAGAATACCTAAGACTGGACTAGGGGAGGGTGGTGGGAGAGGTAAGTAGTGTTAGCGTAAATCTGAAAGCGAACAGCTTTAAGAAATCAATCTGAAAGCGTAAATCGGTAGACAGTCATATTATCAAGTTATCAGAGGAGTAGGTTATCAGAGGTGTAACTTATCAGAGGGATACTGATGTAATTCATCAGAGGTGCAACTTGTCAGAAGTGCAACTTATCAGAGGTAAGGATATAGAGAATTATCTCCAAAATTCAAAAGTGGATACGACAGTTGATAGGGTAAGGTCTAAAAGTAAAGAGGATAGAACTTTTGCCTTAAAACTGAATAATCACTTTTGCCCTATGACATAGAGTATTTGCTATTATCCATTTTTGGGAAACTCATAAATCAAGACAAAACCTCTGAAAACCCAGTAAAATCAATACTTTTAAGCAATTCCCCATTTTCCCAGAAATAATGTTTTTGGGAAGAAAAATCCCCAAAAATACGTTTTTGGGAGATTCAATCTGTTTTTGGGAACAATTTTGGGAAGTGTTACCCCATTCTGGGAATTGCCAAATATCAGGAGGTGCTGCTATGCGTAAGAAAGGTTACAAGGGAAGATGTGAAAAGAAGAATTTAAGTAAAAGTCAGGAAGTATGCAGAACATACGATGCAATACAATCCAACTATGCAGATATTCTTCAGAATGACAACAACATACAGGAAATCAGATGCAATGTGTTGTTAGACGGTTTATCAGAAGGAGCTTATACCTCAGACTTTGTTTGTGTCAAATCAGATGGAGATTTGATGGTCAGGGAATGTGTTTTTAGAAAGTTTCTCACAAAGCCTATGACAGTAAAGCTTCTGGATGCTTCAAGAGATTACTGGTTAAATCATGGTGTATCAGATTGGGGGATGGTCATTGATGAAGAATAGATTACAAAAGAAAATTACAAAGAATCAGCTATTACAGAATGATACTCAGCTT
>ENA-OQRB01000912-OQRB01000912.1-human-gut-metagenome-genome-assembly--contig:-NODE-912-length-19020-cov-6.224782_pt1 | contig 19020 bp, 16 predicted proteins | sample MGYA00243235_ERZ505100 | MGnify/ENA primary metagenome ERZ505100 (study PRJEB26097, sample SAMN02712145) | human gut metagenome | biome: Gut microbiome | host: Homo sapiens | place: Denmark: Copenhagen...
ACGATGTAGAGGAAGGAAAAGTAGTACATTCAGAAGTAGTAGATACGAATGGAAGTGGACATGGCGCATTGGCAGGAGTTCTTAATGCATTGAATGCAGACGTTTTGATTTGTGGCGGAATTGGAGGCGGCGCACAGACAGCGTTAGCGGCAGCAGGCATCAAGCTTTTCGGAGGAGTTTCCGGAGATGCGGATGAAGCAGTAGAAGCTTTTATCAATGAAACACTTGAGTATAATCCGGATGTGAAATGTTCTCATCACGAGCACAACAACGGGGAAGGACATACATGTGGCGAGCATGGATGTGGAAGCCACAGTTGTCATTAAGAAGTGAGATTGCCATCGGATCATAAGATGAAAAAATAAAAGGTATTGATCTATAAAGAGGGAAGGGAACCCGCATCATCAAATTTGCTTGTGATGTCGGGTTCTCTTTTTATTTGCATAATGATATACTTTTATTGTGGTTAGAAAAATAAAGCATGTACAAAACTCATAGGAGAAAGATGTATACTTATGACAACATTTGGTGATAAAATTAGGAAGTTGCGAAAAGAGAAAAAAATGACTCAACAAAAGCTGGGTGATATGGTGGGCGTTTCTCATAGAACAATTCGATCTTGGGAAGTTGAAGGACGATATCCGAAGCAGAGTAGTTTATATCAAAAACTGGCAGATGCATTTCAGTGTCAGGTTTCTTATCTTATGAATGATAATGAAACCGTGTGCTTGGGTAATGATGAGCCAAGTGAATATGCTGGTGCTAAACAGGCAAGGCAGATTCTTGAACAGGTAGCTGCTTTATTTGCCAGTGGAACTATGACCAATGAGGACAAAACTATTTTCATGGATGAGATGACGAGACTTTATCTGGCATCAAAAAAGAACAGAAGAAAATGGTAAGAAGAAATGAACTGTTTTGTTTTCTTGCTTGATAGAAAAGAAGAATAGAACGTATAATAGTGTTAATGATCCAGAGAAGATTGCTCTGGAAATAGAATTATTCGTACCAGTGGTGCGAGTATAGAGTAGGAGTGAAAGAATGGTAGAAGATACTATGTTTTCCGGGGAATCGAAAAATATTGAGTACAAGGTATCCTTACCTGATAAAAGTGAAAAGTACATGAAGACAATCGTAGCTTTTGCCAATACACAAGGTGGCAAGCTGATTGTTGGAGTAGATGATAAAACACACCAGATTGTTGGTGTGGAAAATGATGTGTTGTTTCAGCTGATGGATGGAATTGCCAATGCAGTTTCTGATTCCTGTGTGCCACAGATCATTCCTGATATTGAGCCACAGACAGTAGACGGGAAAACGGTCATTGTTGTATCAGTAGAAGCTGGAAAGAACAGACCGTATTATCTAAAATCAAAGGGAAAAGATAATGGCACTTATATCCGTGTAGCAGGTACATCAAGACAGGCATTTCCGGAGAAGATAAAAGAACTGGAAATGGAAGGGGCCAGAATCTCATGGGATGAGCTTACTTGTGTGGGTTATCCTGTTTCAGAGGAAGCAACAGAGAAACTTTGTCAGGATATTGAAAAGTTCCGGAAGAAAGCAGGAATGTCAGAACATTCTGTAAAGAAAGAGCAGCTGATAAACTGGAAAATTTTGAAGCAGAGCGAGGGACAGCTTCTGGCAACGAATGCCTATGCGTTGCTGACATCGGATTATTTTTCATTCTCCAAAACACAATGTGCGGTATTCAAGGGAACAGATCGTGCAATGTTTCTGGATAAGAGAGAATTTACAGGACCAATCTATACACAAATCGAAGAAGCAGTAGATTTTGTATTGAGAAATATTCGGCTTGGAGCAACAATTGACGGATTGGTGCGAAAAGAGAAATATGAGTTACCACCGGAAGCAATCAGGGAAATGATTATTAATGCCCATTGTCACCGTAACCTATTAGATGAATCCTGTATTCAGGTCGCAGTTTATGATGACAGATTGGAGGTGACATCTCCGGGTGGATTATATAACGGATTAACTTATGAGGAAGTCATGAATGGTCATTCGAAGATCAGGAATAAAGGCATTGCCAATATATTCAGTCAGATGGGACTTGTAGAGGCATGGGGAAGCGGAATAAAAAGAATCCTTAATGCTGCAGAAGAGTATGGACTTCCAAAGCCGAGATTTCAGGAATTTGATAATATGTTTCGGGTAGAGTTGTTCCGAGTCAATCCAATAACTGACCAAGCTAACCAAGCTACTAACCAAGCTAACCAAGCTACTAACCAAGCTAACCAAGATTTAGAGAGATTAGACCAAGTGGAAGATGAAAATGTACTGAGTGAGAAAGAAATAGAAATTCTGAATCTTGTACGTATGCAACCTTCAATCACGCAGAAAGAAATGGCTAATGCGTTAGATTGGAATCTTGCTAGTGTGAAGTATTATATAACCAAATTGAAGGAAAAGAATTATCTGAAGAGGCAGGGAAGTAGCCAAAAAGGGAAATGGGTGATATTAACAAAACGAGATTGACACTTGTATCAATTCGTGTTAAACTATGAAATGTAAGGAGGAGAGAAAGATGCCTAGAAAACCATCATTAGACGGCAAAGATTCTAGTCTGAGAATCAGGATGTCACCAGAGCAAAAAGAAAAGCTAGTATCTTATGCAGAGAGACATTATCAGACTATGAGTAATGTAATATTCCAGGCGTTGGACATTCTTTACGCAAGAGAAGAACAACAAAATAATAAAGAGTAAAATGGAGTTATTTTGGAGTTTATTTCTTCATAAGCGGTGCGAAAAACACAAAAACAGAACGCACGTTCGAAATATAAACCTCTAATAACAGCCTTTGCGTGTCATGAAACGCAGTCCGCAAAGGAGTTTGAGTAAGGTAAATGTTCAGATGCAGGTTCTTTTGCCACTTTTTATGCGATTTCTTTTGATGATTTCCGGCTCCCGAAAGGTAACGGTGAAGCGGGAAAATATGGAAACAGAGCATAAGTAAGACAAAAAGAAAGATAGAAAAAAGAAATTAAAAATACCATAAAACCACCAGAAACCTTGTTTCAGGGGATTCCCCTGAGATGAGGTTTTTTTGTCTTAAAAAAAGAAAAAAAAGAATCAGCAATAGGATGCCTTGAAGTAAACTGAAAGCCGCGAAAACAGGCGGTTTAGGGACTTGAAAAGAAAAATAAAAATCGCAAAGAACGTGGCAAAAGTGCCTGAAAGAAGAACGAAAATGAGAAGGAAAAAAAGAGAGAAAAGAAGTTCGGGCAGGTTGTTTTGCAGACGGGAAATTTTCATTTTCGGATGGGGCGTGTGTGTGGTGCATGTGGCTGTCCGATTCTGGGAGCGGTTTTGGGAAGATAGTAAAGCGTCAAACGGATTTACAAAAAAAGTGTCAAAAGGGGTTGCACAATGACATGGAGAAAAATGAAAATCACGTTTCTGGGAAGCGTTTTTGGGAGGGTTCATTTTTGGGAAGCCGCATAAACAGGGCATTCTCGCTTCCTAAAAATGATTTTTGGGAAAACGTTGTGACGGGCATTTTGGGAAAAATCTTGGGAAAATTCTTTTCGGGAAACTGGAAATCTATTTTTGGGGAAACTTTTGGGAGAACAGAAAGGACTGTAGAGGATGATAAAAAAGAATTTCAAGGGTCGTTGCCGTAAATGGAAATTGAAAAAATGCAAGGATGTGATGAGGGCATACAGTGACATTCAGGCGGCATATGCTGAGAGGCTGGAAAAGGATGATGGAGTGAAGGAATTTCAGTGCAATGTTCTGCTGGATGGTCTGGAAGAAGGGGAGTATACCTCTGATTTCCTGTGCGTGAAGGCTGACGGGGATTTCATGGTTCGGGAATGTGTGGAGAGAAAATTTCTGATGAAACCAAGGACAGTAAAACTTCTGGATTCGTCAAGGGATTACTGGCTGAGACATGGCGTGAAAGATTGGGGGTTGGTGATTGATGCAGAAAAATGATGTATACAAGACTGGGATATTAAAAAAAGACGCGGAGATGCTGAGAGTTTTAAAGATAAAAGAGGGGAAGGCTCTGGTGGTGGATTGTGTAAAAAGCAGGATGCCTTGGTGGATAAGTCAGTCAGATTTGAATGATGCTGTGGAAATTTCGGAAGATGATTTATTGGAAGAAACAGGGACGTGTCTGCCGGAAGACGTCTCTGCGGCGGCAAATAGAGTGATGCATAAGAGATTCCATATGATTGCCGGGATATTACCATTTGTGGATGATAAAAAGAAAAGGAGTTATCTGATTGAGGAGGCTGTCAGAACACATGAGGTCAGTGTCAACACTGTGAAAAATTATCTGATTTCTTATCTGACATATCAAAATATCATGGTATTGGCACCAAAGGAGAGAATGAAAGAAAAGGAACTAACGCAGGATGAAAAAAATATGCGTTGGGCGTTGAATAAATATTATTATACCAAGGCAAAACAAAGTATTTCTACAGCATACACGCTGATGTTGAAAGAAAAATATTGTGACGGAGAAGGGCGATTATTGGAGAATTACCCGTCCATCCATCAATTCCGATATTTTTATCGAAAAAACCGGAAGATGCAGACATATTATATTTCAAGAAATGGATTGAAAGATTACCAAAGAAATAATAGACCGCTTGTGGGAGATGGAATACAGGAAGAATTTGCTGCTGTAGGTGTCGGAATGTTGGATGCAACCATTTGTGACATCTATTTGGTAGATGATTCTGGACATCTGGTTGGCAGACCGATTCTTGTGGCGTGTGTGGATGCTTATAGTTCTTTTTGTTATGGATATAGTCTATTGTGGGAGGGTGGTGTTTATTCTCTTAGAAATCTGATGTTGAATGTGATTGTAGATAAGGAAGAATGGTGCAGGAAATTTGGAATCCTGATTGACCGGAAACAGTGGGATTCTAACTGTCTGCCGGGTGTAATGGTGACGGATATGGGAACAGAATATACATCTGGAAATTTTGAACAGATAACAGAACTGGGAATATCGGTTACAAATCTTCCAGCATACCGTCCAGAATTGAAAGGACAGGTGGAGAAATTTTTTGATTTGATGCAATCAGAATATAAGAAACATTTGAAGGGAAAAGGAGTAATAGAACCGGATTATCAGGAGCGTGGCGCGCGTGACTACAGGAAAGATGCCTGCCTGACCATACATGATTTTGAGACAATCATTCTCAGATGTATTCTTTATTATAATTCTCAAAGGATTGTTGGAAATTTTCCTTATACAAAGGAAATGATTAGTGATGGAGTGAAACCCTATGCTGCTTCTATTTTTGAATGGGGAAGAAAGCAGCCAGGGGCAGACTTGATTAAAGTGTCTAAAGAGAAACTTATACAGGTGCTTCTGCCAAGAACGGAGGGAAGATTCAGTCGTTATGGATTGAAGGTCAACGGTATGAGATACCATGCAGAGGGTTATACAGAAGAATATTTGAAGGGTGGTGTCGTAACGGTGGCTTATAATCCTGAGAATGTGAGCCGGGTATGGCTGCTGGAAGATGGAACATTTCAGCCGTTTGAATTAATTGAACGTCGTTTTGATGGGAAGACGCTGGAAGATGTAGAGATGTTGAAGGCTGGATGCAATGAGATAATAAAGAATGCTGCCTCAGAGAATCTACAGGCAAGAATTGACCTTGCAAAGCATATTCAGGATATTTCAGGACGTGCAGGAAAGAGTGAAGATACCAAGATTAAGAATGTTAGGACAACCAGACGGAAAGAGCAGAGAAAGCGGCATATGGATTTTGTGAAGGAGGATGCAGGAAATGAATGAGATAATGAAACTGATTCCAGAAATGAAGACAGGGGAAGAACTGATGAATTGTATGAAAGAATATCCAGATTATTCACCTGTAATCAGGGAGAAAAGCAGTGCAGAACGTTTGATTGCATTGTCTGATATTTATGATATTTATATTCCTTCGCAGATGTCAGTGGAAATTTACCATAAATTGTATATGGGATTGATGCGGTCATTGCAGAAAAAAGACAGTATGCAGGCTGTCTATCAGCAATATGAGAACTGTAAAGGTGTGAGAGGCAGGAAATATCAGGGAGGTATTTTGGGCGGTTCGGATTCATTCAGTATCATTGGTGCTTCTGGAATTGGGAAAAGTTCGACAGTTTTTCGGGCAGTCAGATTGATAATGGAAAAGGAAGTCATTGAAATGGAGAAGCCTTACCAAAAAATAGCACCTTGTATTGTGGTACAGTGTCCGTTTGATTCCTTTGTAAAGGGATTGTTGTGGGAAATATTGAGAAAGGTGGATGAAGTGCTGGGAAGCCAATATTACCGTAATGCGGTTCGGGCAAGAGCCACAACGGATATGCTGATTGGAAGCGTGAGTCAGGTGGCATTGCAGCATATTGGTCTTCTGGTGGTGGACGAGATACAGAATGTGGTGAACAGCCGGAATGGAAGACAACTGGTTGGGATGTTGACGCAGTTAATCAATAATTCTGGTATCAGTATCTGCATGGTTGGAACACCGGAGAGTATTGTATTTTTTGAACAGGCAATGCAGTTAGCAAGGCGTTCGCTTGGGTTACAGTATGAGGCAATGGAGTTTGATAAAGATTTTATTGTAATCTGTAAAGTCCTGTGGGGGTATCTATATACAAAAAGCGGTGTAGCGTTGACAGATGGAATCATAGAATGGCTCTATGAACATAGTGGAGGGAACATTTCCATACTGGTCGCCCTTATCCATGATGCACAGGAGATTTCTATATTGGAAGGAAGAGATGTCTTGGATATGACAGCATTGGAACAGGCATATCAGAAAAGGATGGCAATGCTGCATGATTATCTGGAACCATCTGTCAGAAGGAAAAAGCAGACCTCTGCGAAGAAAAAGAAAGAATTGATAACAGAGAAAACAGAGATGGCGGATATGGAAGATGTGGGAAATCAGGAGAAAACAGGAAGAACAGGTGATTCAGACAGTGTGAGAATGGATATGGACGGGCAGGAAATAAGCCTTGAAAAGCTGGTGGCTGATGCAAAGATAAGAAATTTAAATATAGTGGAGATATTCCAGAAACATTTTGCTGTTGAGGAGGTGGAGATATGATTGCGTTTCTTCCAGAATTATATTCAGATGAATTGGTATATAGTTGGTTATCACGCTATTATGTGAAGTCAGGTTATTTATCCTTTGCGTATGTGGTGGAAGACCTGTATGTGCATCAATATACCAGACCAGATACAGAATTTCTCAATGAAATGAAGCCGGATGTGATGGAGATGATAGACCGATACTGTAACATAGAACAATTGGTTCAGGAACATACCATGTTTTCATCATATGGAAGATTTTTGCCATTGGAAAGAAAACAGGAGGCATATGAAGCACTGCTTAGAATGCATGGAAACTTTAACAATCTGTTATCCATTCCAAAAAATCAACGGGGGACGGGGCGGTTTCTGCGGTATTGTCCGATGTGTGCGAAAGAGGATAGAGAGAAGTATGGCGAGACATATTGGCATAGGATTCATCAGATAGAAGGGATACAGATATGCAGGAAGCATGGCTGTTATTTATGTGAAAGTAAAATATCTATGGACAGGCAGAAAAAAGCAGGGTTCTGGGATGCGGAAACGCTGATTCCACAGAGTGAGACAATACAGATATGCCGGGATAGAAGGAAGATTGCTTTTACAGAATATATCAGTCAGGTGTTTGAGGCGGCAATGGATTTTCAGGGGAAGATATCAGTGGCAGATTTTTTGAAGTTGCGGCTGGAGAGATATGCCCGTACAGATTCAGGGGCGAGTCTCAGTCTGGATAACCTGTATATGGATTATCAGGATTTCTTTGGAGAAGATGCTTGTATGACAAAAGGACAGATGCAAAAAATCCTTCTTGGTGTGAGATATCATTTCTCTGATATCTGTAAATTGGCTATGTTTGCAGGGATATCAGTAGAGGAACTGACCGCTATTCCTGATACAGTCAAAGATTCTCTCAGGAAGCCTGTGTATCAGCAGGTGGCGGAAGAGTTGCAGGTTGATTATGACTTGGTATGTAAGATTGGCGAGGCTGTATTAAAACGCTATGAAAGAAAGGAACGGATAGTTCAGAGACGGAAAAGGACATTTGCATGGGAGAGGATGGATGCGGAGATGCTGCCGAATGTAAAAAAGACTGTTAAACGCTTATATCAGACAGGGGAAGAACGCCCCCGGAGAATTACAGTTTTCCTTGTACAAAAAGAGATGGGATTTCCTGATAAGAGATTTGACAAACTGCCGAAATGCAAGGCAGAAATCTTGAGATATCAGGAGACGCAGAAAGAATACTGGGCGCGTCAGGCAGTATGGGCGTATCGGAAACTGTTGCGAGAGGGGAAGCCTGTGAACTGGACAAAAATACGGAGGCTGACCAATATGAGAAATGTGGATTTTCAGGGATGCAAGGCATTTTTGGATAATTATGGAACAAGTGAGGAAGTGAAACATTTGCAGGGATTGATATAAAAGGTTCTATTTCTTACAAATTACAATGTAAATTTGCGAAAGTCATATATGATTAGAAGATTTTAACATCCATTAGGGGTAAAAAAATAATCTTTATGCAGTATACTGTATGTGTAATAATGTAAGTTTGTAAGAAATAGAAGTAATATGTCTGCCCCATTGCCCCTCTGCTTTTCATTGAAGTGTCTGCATATATTTAGAAATAGAATAGTTTTTATTATTGACTGTAGGGATATATAAAGATGCGAAATAGTTGTGGGGCAGTGGGGCTTATAATAGATATATAGATAATAAAATCATTATAATGCTATATATAGATAATGATTTGCCTGATATATACTATATATAGTGTGAGCTTCCGAAAAGAAATGCCCCTTATAGTGTTCCTGTTTTGAAACAAAAGGGGCTTATATCGGTCAAATGCTTCTATGTCGTCGACCGTCAACCTGTTCTTCACTCATTTCTTCTAATTGTCCTATTATATAAGCTGTCTGGCTGGCAAGATAAAATGTTTTGTTTAATCGGTAATCTGTCTCGCGGAGGATACGGGAAAATGTTTTCATGTGGATGCGTCCCGTATTCTGCTTGATATGTGAGACTGCCTTTTGTGCATGTTTGTGTAAGGATTCGTTTTTCTTAGTCCAGAATTTCTTTGAAAAAATCGGGTCTTTAGGCAGATATCGGCAAAGTTCTTCATATCTGCTGGAATAATCCTGTATTTTCTGCCTGTAAGCGGAAATCTGCTTTTCTATCTGTTCCTGTTCCGATTCCATCTGCCTCAATATCTGTGATTCCTGTTGGAAATCGACAAAATCGGAAAACCCCTCTTCTTCCAGAATCTTTGAAAAACGCTGTTCGCGAAAATGGATGCTGTCCTGCTCTGCCTGTATTGCATTTTGGATTTCGGTAGGGCGATTGCTCCATATAGGGAATTTTGCCTTCTGTTCTTCCTTGAGCCGGGAAATCGTTTTCTGTGATGCCTGATTTTTTTTCAGCATGTTTGAACGGGCAGTCTGTACCCTGTTAATAGAATCATGAAGCGTTTGGCTTTGGCTTTTTAAAGAATCCTGTTGCTCTTGGAGTGTTTCAAGGCTGTATTTTGCGGATATGATATCGGATTCCACCTTTCCAAGCTGTTCGGCTAATGATTCATAAAAGGAATCACTTTTTTCGGTGATTTGTGATTCAAGGTTATCTAAAGTCTCCCGGATGCGTTTATTGGTCTTATTCAGTTTCTTGATTTCCTCATTCATGCGGTATCGTTCGGATGTCTTATCCTTAGAAGCATGTGAACCAAGATGGATGCCGGAAATCGTGTCAGTTCCCTGTTCCTGATAAGAGCGGCAATCGACACGTTCTGGTCGTCCGGCTCTTTCCAAGGCTTGATTCATATGTTTTTCCCAAGACTGCCTGTATTGGATTATCGCTTCCTTAGAGTTCCAGCGCGTGGTCTTTTCGTCACGCCGTCCATATAATGTGCAGCGTGGATTTTTGGAGACCCTTATAAGATTTTCATTATAAGCCTCAGAAGGGGTCAGCCATACCTTTTCTTTTCCTCTGTAGTACTGATATACCTTTTCCCAGCCATCGTTTTTGGCTCTGCGGTATTCGTCAGAAGTAAAGGCTGCTGTCTCATCATTCCTGCGGCAGATATATTCTTTCTGTGTCTTCGGTGTCCATTTGCCGTTTTGGTCAAGTGGTCTGACAGTGAGAAGGATATGTGCGTGAGGATTGCGGAAAATCATGTCTTTTTTATCTGTGACCGGATTTCCTTTCATATCTATCGGTGTTCCTGTCTCATCGCGGAGCGGTGGAGTATGTATATTGATATCTGCCACCATGCCATCTGATATAAATGTGTCTTGGACAAATTCCTGTACAAGTCTGATGTTTTCTTCCATGGACAGTTCCAGTGGAAGGGCAATCATGACCTCTCTGGCGAGTCTGGCATTTTTGCTCTTTTCACTTTTTTCAACAGCATTCCAGAGTACAGAACGGTTACGAAACTCAGCAGGTGCATTTTCAGGAAGCATGATTTCGCTGTGTTCCACCCAGTTTTTTCTTGAATAATCCTCTACGATACCTGTATATTCGTTTTCTATTTTTTCAGCAGCACGATAAGCGGCTGCGGCTACTGCGCTCCTGCCCTCAGAGCGTTTTATGATTTGTATTTGGCATTGAAAGATTGCCATATTAGTCACCTCTTTTTTATTTTTAATATGGAGATTTTCAGATGGGATAAAAGCGTTTTTTATCGGTGTCAGGATTAAGCATATTAGTATTGATAAAGAAAATATCTTTATTAATAAATCACAAGAGGTGAAAAACATGACAGGAGAAAAGATAACAGAACAGAATGAGGATATGCGTGTCCTGATTACATATAAGGGTTCTGCCGAGATAGGCAAAGAATTTCAGGATGATTATATGATACTGGAACTGGTCACTGATGGAAGACCGGATGCGTTGGCTTCAGCAGTTGTAAATTTTCCATTGCTGGATGGAAATAAAAGCATTTTTATCCATGACCTTGTTTCTTATGAGTCAATGGAGACAAAGGAATCTTTGTTAGAGGTAATAGAGAAATTTGCACGAAAACGGGGATATGCAGCCATCTACATCAACAGTATACGACAGGACAGAGGATTTCTGGATAAAGAGAAATTTATAGAGGTATCTGGAAGGACAATGGCGAAGAAGGATGTGAGTAGATGAATCCAAGGATATGGAAATGGATAAACCGGATTTTTTTAAGTGGTATCTGGGTGCAGCCATTTGCAATGGCAGGTCTGATTTGGTTTTTCAAAAATGTTTTGCAAGGTGATGTCTCATACCTTATCCTGTTTGTCCTGTCATTCCTTCCATCTATATATATCTGGTCAGAAAATCAGCGAGAACAGGCTGCCGGGAAAATGGACTTCAGCATTGAAGATACGTTCCATGACAGACCTACAGAGTATTCCAGTCCATTAAAGATGCATGCAATGTATCCAAGGATAGATGAGAGATTTTTGTTTGATTACCCGGACGGAGTGGTGTTTGGAAGGACAGAGACGGGGATATTAAAAAAACATACACAATATTTATGTAAACCATTAGAGAAAGAACATCATAGCAATTCACATGTACTACTGATTGGAGGAAGTGGAAGCGGAAAGAGTGCATCTGTCATCATTCCGACACTTCTGGCATCCCCTGATAACATGGGAATGTTTATTGTGGACATAAAAGGCGAACTTTGGCGAAAAAGTCGCCGCGTTGATGATAAAAATACGATTATCATAGATTTTCAGGATAGGTCAAAATACGGATGGGATGGTCTGTATATGTTGAACAATAAAACAGAGATACGAGATAGGGATGTGAGAGAATGCATGGAGATGATAGCCAATAGTCTGATACCGATTTCTGCAAAGGACAACAATGAGTTCTGGAAACAATCTGGACGCTCCCTCCTGACAGGAGAATTGATAGGTCTATGGAAAAATGGAGATACTAAAAACCTGTCAGAATTAATCAATATAATATTGTCCAGAGATACCAGAGAACTGGTTGAGGAACTGATGGATAAAGCAAAACCGAATGCATCCGAAACGAAATTTCTTTCTTCGTTTAAAAATCTTGCTGATGAGACACTGAGTGGAGTAGTACAACAGATGCAGGAATCTATTAAGGTTTTTGTGGATGATGATATCCGTTATGCTTTTGAGTCCAATACGAAACGGGCGCATCCTTTGATGATAGAAGATGGGAAAGCCATATTTTTGGCTGTTCGTGAAGAAAAACTGGAAGCATATTATAACGTGATTAACCTTATCATTGCACAGGTTTTTGACAGTCTGATAAAGAGACCGGAGGGGAGTTTGCCGGTGATGGTTGTGATTGATGAGATGGCAAGGCTCTGTTCGCGTGGTGCGATATACGGTTTACATAATCAGATTTTATTAACAGGAAGGAGTAGAAATATCACCTTGATTATGGTTACACAGTCTTATGAGGCATTGTCAGGAGCGTATAGCAAGGATGAGATACAGAGCATCGTGGCGAATAGCGCGTATGTCGTTGTTCTTGACTGTAAGAGTCCTGAAACTGCAAAAAGTATTTGTAGTATGGTAGGGAATTATAAGGAGAGGGAGAAAACGTGGTCAGGAACCGGAAAGAACAGGAGCGTGAGTATTTCTTACAGGGACAAGCCGATACTGGAGCCTTCTGACCTGTCAAAACTGGTTGTAGCAGATGAGGCGATTATCGTTTCTGCAGAGTTCGGATATTGCAGGGTGAAGAAGAATTTTTATTTCAATGATGCAGCTTTGGGTGAATTATCTAGGAAGGTGCAGACATATAATCAGGAGGCACTGGGAATAGAAGGAAAAAATACAGTGCAGATGCCAGTTTATTCAGTGGATGCAGAGGAAGCGGATAAAAACTGGATGGATATTTTAAATGACATATTGAAACAATGTAGCGGATTTTTGAAAAAAAAGTTTATGTATATAGTAGAACAATATAAAACAGGAGAGAAAAAAGATGAGAAAAGAAGAAATAGATAAATTACAAAGAGAAATGCAGAAGAATTTAGGCGAAAAATGGGAGGTAAAGCCGATGACCGTAAAGAAAATCGGCGGGGATAAGGAGGCAATAGGATGTAAATTTCAGGGTGATGAGTTCATGGTCGTCTTATATCCGAATGAATATGAGAATCTTTTGAGGTCAGGAACCAGCATTGAGGAAATCGGAACGCATCTGGCACAGGAGGCAGAGCAGAAAAGATATTGCTTTCCACAGATGCCAAAAACGCCGGAAGAATTTAGAAGAGAGCTGTATATTCAAGTGATAAATGCTGATATGAACGAAGAACTGTTAAAAAATGTAGTGCATGATACCATGGGGGATGTTGCGGCGGTTGCCAGATGCAGGATTGCATCCGATGAACAGGGTGTGACTTCGTTTTTAGTAACTAAGGAAAATATGGAATGTTTCCAAATGACACAGGGAGAGATTATGGAGCAGGCATATCACAATACCGCTGCTCAAAAATATACCCTGCAAAATCTAAATGAAATCATGCGTGAACTAATGACTTCAGAAGGATTAGACCCTGAGATTGTAAAGGAACTTACACATGAAGAAACGCCGTTATATGTTTTGACAAATTCTGAGAGAGTAAATGGGGCAAATGCGATTGTTTGCCCGGAGGTTTTAAAGCATGTGTATGAGGAACTGGGGGAAAATTATTATATTATGCCAAGTTCTATACATGAGGTCTTACTTGTGAAAGAAAGTACAGGTCTGACACCGGATGAAATGAAACGTATGGTGCATGAAGTAAATGTATCAGAGGTACGACCGGAAGAACTGCTTTCGTTTAAAGTATTTCGTTATGATGGAAGGAAACTTTCAGTAGTAAATGAAGAAATACAGGAAATTTCAGAAGCGAAAGAAAAAATAAAGCAGAGTAAGATAATACATTGATTATACGGGAGGTAAAGAGGTATGAGCAGAGAAGAGATGATGCTGGAAAGCATTAGAAACTACTTCCATGTAAGAAAAGGGCTGTTTAGTCTGGATATTGTCTTAGCGGATGGAAGAAAAATAGAAAGATATATTTAGAATGGATAAGGGTGTCAGAGATGGCATCCTTTTTTGACGATTTTTGTTGGAATGTGGGTGAGTGGGATGTATAATACAGGGTATAAGAGAATGTGAGCAAGGAGAGAAAAATGCGGAATTTAATTGACCTGAAGAGTCCAAATGTGAATTTGGTATTATCGAGCCTTTTAAAAGACAGAACTACGGGAAAAAACATCATATTTGCAACAGAGATATCAGATGATATCCATTTTACAACGAATATTACGAAAGACTTATTGTTGAAGGATAACCGTATAGATATAAGACCGCGTGTATCAAAAAGTTTGGAGGAACAGGTCAAAAGAACGCGAAAAAAAGCAGAAGTATTTACGCCATCATGGATTTGCAATAAAATGAATAATCACTGTGATACGGAATTTTTTGGACGAGAAAATGTGTTTAATATAGAAGACGGGCAAAAGTGGATTCCAAATGATAAAAAGATAGAATTTCCTGCCGGGAAAACATGGAAGGATTATGTGGAATCAAAACGTTTGGAAATCACCTGCGGAGAAGCGCCATATCTTGTGTCACGATATGATACTGTGACAGGTGAGATTATCCCGATTCATCAAAGAATTGGACTATTGGATAGAAAACTGCGAGTCATAAATGAGAACGTGACAACATATAAAACTTGGATTCAGTGGGTGTATCGTGCATTTGAAAGTGTATACGGATATGAGTATCAGGGCGATAATCTTTTGATTGCAAGAATCAATCTTCTTGAAACATTCTGCGAATACACAAGAGACAGATGGCAGGAAGAACCAAATAAAACATCTCTTAATCGTATTGCTGATATCATCAGCTGGAATTTGTGGCAGATGGATGGAATTTATGGGGTAATTCCATATGAAGGTGCTGTATATGTGCAAGAGGAAGAAGAGGAATCGCACCAGATGACTCTTTTTGAAATATATGGAATTGCTGGGGAAGCCGAGCCGGAACCGGAGGAAGAACTGCCTGAAACCATAGATTGTAAGATTTATGATTGGGATGAAAATAAAATTATCACATATAAGAGTATGAAGGAGGAATAAAGAAAGATATGAAGTTTGATTTTGTGATAGGAAATCCACCTTATCAGGAAACACTGGAAAATACGTCAGATAAGCCTGTATATAACGAGTTTATGAATGCTGCATATGAAACGGCGGATGCAGTGGAATTAATTACACCAGCCCGATTTCTTTTTAATGCTGGGAAGACTTCCAAAGTGTGGAATCAGAAAATGTTGTCAGATGAATATTTAAAGGTGTTGTTGTATGAACCAGATAGTAGCAAAATATTTTCGAATACGGATATCAAAGGTGGAGTTGCGGTAACATATCGAGACACTAATAAAAAAGTGGGAGCAATAGGAGATTTTACACCATATCAAGAATTAAATTCTATATTACATAAGGTAAAAAATCGAAAAGATTTTTTGACAATCTGCAATATTATTATTACAAGTTTTGCTTATCATTTTACAGAAAAAATGCACCATGATTATCCAGAGGCTGCGGGCTTATTGAGTAGAGGTCATGCAAATGATTTAAAATCAAATGCTTTTGATAGATTGCCAATGATATTTAAAGATAGAAAACCAGAGGATGGATATGATTATATCCAAATTTTAGGAAGACAAAATAATGAGCGAACATATAAATATATTCGACGAGATTATGTAAATCAAGTCGAAAATCTTGATAAATATAAATTATTTATTCCAAAAGCAAATGGAACAGGAGCATTTGGAGAAACTTTAACGTTGCCAGAAGTATGTAATCCAGGGATTGGAAGTACAGAGTCATTTGTTGGTATCGGATTATTTGACTCTATGGATGAAAGTGAAAATGCATTGAAATACATAAAAACTAAATTTGCAAGGGCTATGCTTGGTGTTATAAAAATAACTCAAGATTTAACGCCGACAAAATGGAAATATGTTCCGCTTCAAGATTTTAAATCATCATCAGACATTGACTGGTCACAGTCTATTGCTAATATTGATAAACAACTTTATAAAAAATACAATCTTTCTGATGAAGAAATTAACTTTATTGAGAACAATGTAAAGGAGATGGAATAAATGCAGAGACCGAATATTAAAACGGCGAAAAACGTAACGCCTATGATTTATGCTTATACCACTCCTGAGATTGCAAGACATGATGGGTGGACTAAAATTGGATATACAGAGCAGGATGTAGAAACACGTATTAAACAGCAGACGCATACAGCAGATATTAGTTACCATCTGGAATGGAAAGGAAATGCACTTTTTGATGATGGTTCTGGCGAGCGCTTCACTGATAAAGATTTTCATGTGTATCTAAGAAAATCAGGTATAGAGCAGGAAAAAGGAAAGAATAATGAGTGGTTCCACGTAACGGGGCAGGAATCCAGAAAAAAATTCTATGATTTCAGGATGAACCATGGAATCTTACAGAAATTGTCAGCGGTAATTCCATATAGACTGCGGAAAGAGCAGGAAGAAGCAGTTGAGAAGACTGTAGAGTATGAGGCAAAACATAAGGACGGGGAGTTTTTATGGAATGCAAAGCCTCGTTTTGGAAAAACTCTGTCAGTGTATGATTTCTGCAAAAAATCAGGGGCGAATACAGTATTGATTGTGACCAATAGACCTGCAATTGCTAATAGTTGGTATGATGATTACATGAAGTTTTTAGGGAAGGAATCTGGATATCTGTTTGTCAGTGAAGTAGATGCTTTAAAAGGAAAGGCTGGTGTACTATCAAGAAACGAATATACAAAAGAACTTTTAAAGCATGATGATGAATCCTTTGGCAAATGCATTGAGTTTGTCAGTCTTCAGGATATGAAAGGTTCAAAATATTTCAGTACTGACGGGATTGATAAATTACAGGAAGTTGCAATGATGGAGTGGGATGTTCTTGTTATTGATGAAGCGCATGAAGGTGTAGATACCCTTAAAACAGATATTGCTTTTGAACGTATTAAGAGAAAATTTACCCTGCATTTATCGGGAACACCCTTTAAAGCATTGGCAAATAATAAATTTGAGGATGATGCAATCTATAATTGGACATATGCGGATGAACAGGCTGCAAAGCGTGACTGGGATGATGCTTCCGAGGAAGAAAACCCGTATGCTGCATTGCCAAAATTGAACCTGTTTACTTATCAGATGTCAGAGATAATCAAGGACGAAATAAAACAGGGTGTGGAAATCAATGGTGAGACAGCGGAATATGCATTTGACCTGAATGAATTTTTCAGCACCAATAATGGGAAATTCAAATATGATTCATCTGTTGATAAGTTCTTGGATGCAATGACGTTACTGGAAAAATACCCGTTCTCTACACCACAATTACGGGATGAATTAAAACATACTTTCTGGCTGCTGGATAGAGTAGAAAGTGCAAAAGCATTGGCATCAAAGTTAAAAGACCACCCGGTATTCAAGGATTACACAGTGATTCTGGCTGCCGGAGATGGAAAACTTGACGATGATGAGGAAACAAAAAAGTCATATGATAAAGTCGTAGAAGCAATCCAAGAGAATGATAAAACTATCACTTTATCAGTAGGGCAGTTGACTACAGGAATCACAATTCCTGAATGGTCAGCGGTATTAATGTTAAGCAATGTGAAAAGCCCGGCTTTATATATGCAGGCTGCATTTCGGGCGCAAAATCCCTGCCTGTATAAGACCAGTTCCGGTTATGCCAGAAAAGAGAATGCATATGTATTTGACTTTGACCCGGCGAGAACATTGACCATATTTGAGGAATTTGCCAATGACCTGTCTGCTGATACATCTGCAGGTCGCGGTGATGTAGAAACGAGAAAAGAGCATATCAAAGAACTGCTAAATTTTTTCCCTGTTATCGGTGAGGATGAGAACGGTGAACTGATAGAACTGGATGCAGAAAAAGTACTGACGATTCCGAGAAAGATTCGTTCTGTAGAGGTTGTACGCAGAGGATTTATGAGTAACTTTCTTTTTCAGAATATTTCTCAGGTATTTGGAGCACCACAGGCAGTTATGGATATCCTTTCCAATTTTGATGCAGTGGGAGAGCCAAATAAGAAAGTGACTTTCTCTGAGGAAGTGAAGGAAGATTTATCGTTGAATGAGGATGGAGAGGTTGAAGTGCCGGACAGCATCATCCTTGGAGTATCGCAGGATATATTTGGCGAGAAGATATTTGCACCTTCACAGGAAGAAGTGGTTGAGACAGTTTCAAAGATTGTAGAAAAACCGGATAGAGCAGAATCAGTGGTCAATAAACTGAAAACAGATACACACAATCAGGTGACTGCCGGGATTATATCAGAAGCGAAAAATGCATATGGTTCTGAGATGAAACCAGCGGATAAGAAAAAACTGGAATCCAAGATTAACAGTAATGCAGATAAACTGATTGATAAAACCTTTACAAATTACAATATTGATAAGAACATAGTTGAACAGGAAAGGTCAGATGCACTGAAATCACGTCATGAATCTGGACGTTCTACAGAAGAAATCAATGCAGAATTTGACAAGAAGGTTGAACAGGTAACAAAGCAGTTCCAAGAGACTTTGCAGACAGGATTAAAAGACCTTGTAGAAGAATCTAAAAAAGAAGTCGTAAAAACAGTGGAAACCAATAAGCGCGAACGTGAAAAATCAGTGATTGAAGAGGGCATACGAAACCATCTGAGGGGATTTTCACGTACTATCCCGTCATTCCTGATGGCATATGGAAATGACAAGGTGACGCTTGCGACTTTTGATACGGTCATCCCGGATAAGGTATTTAAGGAAGTAACGAGTATCACACTTGACCAGTTTAGATTCCTGCGTGATGGTGGTTCTTATGAAGACCCGGAAACAGGAGAACAGAAGGAATTTTCCGGTCAGTTGTTTGACCCGGTTGTG
>ENA-OQRB01000946-OQRB01000946.1-human-gut-metagenome-genome-assembly--contig:-NODE-946-length-18346-cov-16.474550_pt1 | contig 18346 bp, 15 predicted proteins | sample MGYA00243235_ERZ505100 | MGnify/ENA primary metagenome ERZ505100 (study PRJEB26097, sample SAMN02712145) | human gut metagenome | biome: Gut microbiome | host: Homo sapiens | place: Denmark...
GCCGCCGGAGCGGTGCTTAAGCCGTCAGGCGGGAATTGTGCGGTGTTGCCTTAAGTATTACAGCCCCGGTTCTGCGTTTGCAGAGCCGGGGCTGTTGTTATATCCTGAGTGTGGGTAGCAGGGCGGTAGGGAAAAGTGGGGCGGCCAGCCCTCTGGCCGCCGGACGGGCCCGATCACAAATCTCATTATGCCAGATTTGGACAAGGCCCCAGAACGGTCAAGACCATTCCCTACAGAACATTTTATTCTGCGCGGCTAACCTTCTAAAATACCAGTAGGGCGGGATGCTCTCACCCCGCCGCGGAGAAACATAAAATCATTCGTTGTGCACCTAAATGATAATTTGTAGGGGACGATGCTTGCCATCGTCCCGTTTGGCAGCCTTGCCATCAATTCTCTTTCCTATACTTTGCTACTTTGCCTATAAAACATAAACTCAATAGAAGGTATACCAATGCCCCACATGCACGGCTCGGAACCACGACCGGTATCCGCCCACCAACTGTGGGGCATGGGGCTGCTGGGCGTTGTAGTGGCTGCGCATATAAACAGTGTGTGCGCTGCCATCGGTATCCACGCTTTGCAGCTTCATGGGCTGGTCGGCCAGACGGTGAGGCACGTTCAGCACTTCTTCAATGCTGTGGATCCAGCACAGTATCGGCACCGCCGTCCACCGGGCCGATGGACTTCATGGAAGAATGGATCAGAATGGTTTCCTGCCCGGTCAGGCCCATATCAGCCAGGTCCTGCAGAAGGTCCGGTTTGGTATAGCTCATTAAAAAATCCTTTCTGGAATCAAAGCGGCGGTATGACAGCAGCAAGCCCGCAGGCGCATACAGGGGCGCGGTGCGGGCTTGCTGCTTTTTTAGGAGGTGGAATGTTATAATTGGCGGCTCCGCAAAGAGCGTGTTACGCTTCTGCACCGAAGTCGGCCCGGAATTCAGCCAGCATGGCGCGCATTTCCTGGGCGGAGGCTTCATCATTCAGGGCGGCGTAACCGGCGCGGGCGGGGCTTGCTTTGGGGGCACCGGGGCCTTTGGAGCCGTACTCGCCAAAGTGAACGGTTTCCTCGTTGGCGGGGTCAGACCAGTTGTCCCACCCAAGGGGGATGATCTCATCGCTTAAATCGCAGTCCAGCCAGTACACGCGGGCATACTGCCGCCACGGGCGGCCCAGATAGACACTGCCTACGGGGCTGTTGCCCTGCACGGTGCAGTTGGCAAACAGGTAGCCCGGCTTGCCCTGCGGCGTGCTGGCGGCGGCAATATAGCTGGTAACGCCGCGGTGGGCAACGGGCACAATGCGGCAATGGTCAAACACCGCGTTGGCCCCGCCGAAAATGAAATCAATGTTGCCGGAAATCTCGCAGTCACGGTAGTATTGTTTGGTGTCCAGCCGGGGCGTGTTCTCCCGCGGACCGCGGAAGCCGTTTTTCTGCCGCACGGCCAGCGGCAGGGGAGCGGTGAACAGCGTATCCTGGTTGCCGTGCAGGGAAACATCCACCATGCACACACGGCTGGCATCGGCATATACCGCCAGCGCCTGGCCGCGGTCCGCACCATCACCGGCGGTGTTTTCCACGGTCAGGTGCTCCAGCCGGGCGCTGCCGCCGCCAAGGAAAAGCGTCTGGCTGCGAAAGGTACCGGTGCGCTCCTCGCCGGGCCAGGGGTCGCGCCCGGCAGCCCCGGCGGAGATCACGGTCTGCCCCATCCCGGCACCGGTGATGATGTAATCCGCCAGTTCCAAAAACGGGCGTTCATAATAGGTCCCGACCCCCAGCACAAAGTGAAGCGGCTGGGCGGGGTTCTGCGCGGCAGCAGCGGCGGTCAGGGTGGTAAATTCGGCGCTGCCATCCACGGCAACGGTTACAAGCTTGCGTTCCATATTGAATCGGTTCCTTTCACAAAAAGGCTTCCATGGTATCAGTGCAAATACTCCGGTCCGGTGGGGCAAAAAGAAGCGGCATTACACCTTAGAAAAACTGTTTGATAAAAGCAATATCGCTGGCAGCACGGGCGGGCACGGCTTCCTCGCGCAGAACGGGCAACGGCTGCGGCAGGGTGCGCAGCATGGCAAAGGCACCGGCGTAATCGGTGCAGGAATCTTCCAGGCTGGTGTGCAGCATGGTGCCGTCCGGCGCAAAGTTCTTGCCCTTAAAGTGTACGGCCTTGATTTTGTCCCCAAGCAGCTCGCCCATGGCGTCCCACAGGGGCTGCTGGTTGTCCTTGCCCTCAAAGCTGACCAGGTTGCTCATGTCCAGGATGACCCCCAGCGCGGGGCTTTGCATCATATCCAGGATGTGCCGCGCTGCCTGCGGGGTGTTGGTGCTGTCGCCAACAACGGGCTCAATGGCAACGGTCACGCCAAGGCGCTCGGCTTCCGGCAGAATGGTTTCCAGGCTTTTGCAGAGCATATATTGGGCTCGCTCGCGGGTGGTGCCGGCGGGCTGCTTGTGCATGCCGGTAGTCTCGGTGCCAATGCAGCCCGCGTTCAGCGCCTTGCATACGGCCAGCTGGCTTTTGAAATCCGCTGCGTTGGCGCTGCGCTGCACTTCGTCCGCGATGGCAAGCTCCACATAGGTGCCCAGCACGGCAACAGCGATGTTGTGCTTCTTTTGTGCTTCCAGCGTGTTCTGCACCAGCTGCGGGGTAACGTCCGCATAGCTGGCAACGCCGGGCACGCATTTTTTGTAGGCCAGCTGCACGCAGGCAAACCCGTCTGCGGAAACCTTGCCAAACAGCTCATCGGGCGTGCCCTTACCGTAATCATGCAGGCGGGCACCAACGGTAAATATGGCCATAACAGCGGAACCTCCTTACTGGATGATCATTTCAGTATAGGCCAGCAGCAGGGGGGCAACGCCCTTGGCATCGTTTTCCACAACCGGCTCGCTGAAATAGTATTCCAGGCTGCCATCGCGGCGGGTGGCGCCACCCAAACCGGCTACCAGGCAGATGCCGGACAGTTGCAGCTCGCCCTTATCGTTCACGCCCAGGTATTTGTCACAGGTGCCATAGAATGCCTTTTCGCCGTAAGCGCGGAACCGCTTGGGCAGGTAGCCCAGCCGCACGCCTTTGAGCACGGCGTAAGCGAACAGGGAGCTGCCGGAGGTTTCCAGATAGTTGCCCGGTACGCCGGCTTTATCAATGACCTGCCAGAACATGCCGGTCTCGGCATCCTGGAACTGGATCATGGCCTCCACGGCTTCCTTGAACATGGCCATGATGGCGCGGTATTCGTAATACATCTGCTCATCCATGCGCTCCAGAACATCCACCATGGCAACCAGGAACCAGCCCATGGCGCGCAGCCAGAAGTTTGCGCTGCAGCCGGTTACAGGATCGGCCCAGTACATCTGGCGGCTTTCATCATAGCCGTGGTAGTACAGGCCGGTTTTGGGGTCTCGCATGTACTTTTTGATGTTCATGAACTGCTTATAACTGTCCTGGCAGCCCTTCATGCCGTTGTAGCGGGTCTCGTATTCCATGTAGAATGGCTGCGCCATATAGGTGCCGTCCAGCCAAACCTGCCACGGGTAGATGGCTTTGTGCCAGAAATTGCCATCCTTGGTGCGGGGCTGGGTGTCCAGCTGGGCGCGGATGGTGTTGATGGCATCCCGGTAGCGCTGTTCGCCGGTCAAATCAACCAGGGAAAACAGGTTTTTGCCCTGGTTGATGTTGTCCAGGTTATGCTCGTTGGCGTCAAAGGTGTAGATCTCGCCGCCATCCTTGACAAAGTAGTCTACAAAATCGCGGGAGAACTTCAGGAACTTTTCATCCCCGGTAGTCTTGTACAGGCTCAGGCAGGCGGTGATCATGCAGCCGTCCACATAGTTCCATTTATTGGGCTTGCCGCTGCGCACCTTTTCAATGTTCCACAGTGGGGCTTCGGCAGAGCTGCCGGCAATCAGATAATCCACATAATTGCCCAGGGTGGTCAAAATCTCTTCATGGGTCATGGCTTAATCCTCCTTAAAGCTGCCAACGTTGATAAAGTTCAGGCGTTCGCCTGCATAGCCTTCCAGTTTGACATTGTGGAAGTGAATCTCCTTCACGTTTTCGGCCCAGATCGCCAGCTTGCTGCATTCGGCGGCACCGCACATCATGGCGGCGTGGCCAGCCCCGGCGTTTTCGGCAAAGGAGATGCTGACATTGTTCATCTCCACTTTTTCAATCGGCTGCTCCGGCAGACCGCTGAACCAGCAGCCTGCATACTCGGCGTCGGTGGCGGTGATATTTTCCATCGTCAGGCTGCCCAGGCGGGGGGTAGCATCGTCCAGCGGCAGGGGTTCATGGCTCTGCACATAGTCGCTCTTACCGTCCGGGTCACAGAAGTAGAACATGTTGATGACGAATGGGGTCAGCACATGGCGCATTTCCACGTTGCGGAACACCAGCCCATCGATCACGGCGTTCTTGCCGCGACCGCGGCGGGTCTTGATGCGCAGGCCGCGGTCGGTGTGGTCCATCAGGCACTGGGTCATCACCACATTTTTCACGCCGCCGCTCATCTCGCTGCCAATAACCAGGCCGCCATGGCCGCGGTTCAGGTTGCAGTTGCGGATGGTCACGTTCTCGCAGGGGGTATGCATCACAGTGCCAAGGAAGAGTTTGCCGGACTTGAGGGCGATGCAGTCATCGCCAACATGGATGTAATCACCGATGATGTTCACATTCTTGCAGCTTTCGGGGTCAATGCCGTCGGTGTTGGGGCTGTCGGCACGGTTGTGGATCTGCAGCTGCAGGATATTCACCCCGTCCGAGTAGGTGGGGTGGATGGTCCAGGAGAAGCTGTTGCACACCTCCACACCGTGCAGGGTCACATTCTTGGCTTTGCTGGTAAAGAAGAGCCGCGGCCGCCAGGCGATAAGTTTCACCTTGATGTGCTGGTACCAGTCGCCGTTGTCGGCGTTGGCGTTGATGCAGCCTTCGCCGGTGATGGTCACATTTTCGGCATTGATGACATTGATCAAACCGGCAAAGCAGTCCAGCGGGTTTCCCTCCCAGCCGCCGAGATAGGCTTCGTGCTGTTCATCGGCGCAGGGCAGCACACCAGGCAGGATGGGATATTCGCGGCGGTCGGTGCCGCCCAGCAGGGTGCAGCCTTTTTCCAGGTACAGGGTGGTGTTGCTGCACAAAAACAGGCTCTGGGTGCGGTAAGTACCGGCGGGCACATACACCGTGCCGCCCGGCGGGCAGGTGGAAAGCGCAGCCTGCAAAAAGGCGGTGTTGTCGGTCACGCCGTCATTCACCAGGCCATAGCGGGAAGCATCTACAAAAAAGCTTTCCGCTGCGGTGGCAAAGTCCAGTGTACCGGTATCGCCATCAGTGGCAAGCACTTCCAGGTGGTAGGTTTTGCCGGGCTCCAGGCTGAACACGCTGAACACGTTGGTGCAGCAGGCTTCCAGCACAGTCTGGCCGTTCAGCTGAACCCGGAACGGGGCAGGGGCGGTATAGCAGGTGTTGTTTTGCAGCTCAAAACAGGCGCTGCGGGTACAGGCACGAACGAGAGCGAGTTTCATACGATAATTTCCTCCATAAAAAATGAAAAAAGTTTTGAAATTCAACAAGAAATGTGTTAATATGAAATAAATCAACAAAATTGAAGCGCGTTCTGCCCTAAAACTGGCAAAAATGCTTGGGCTGGGCGTGGCGGGAGGTTTGAACAGGATGGTCAAGGAATATACCTATTCCCCCCATGTGGACTTTTATATCGATATGATCGACCGCGAGCATAGCTACGATATGGGAAGTTTCCACACACACCACAAATATGAACTGTATTATGAAGTGGAAGGCGCGCGGCGCTATTTTATTGAGGATTCCGCCTATATCGTCAATGCAGGCAATGTGATCCTGATTGGGGAAAACCAGATCCACAAGACTGGTTCGGTAGGGGATGGCCCCACCAGCCGCATTGTGTGCAATTTCAGCCGCGAGTATCTGCAGGAGATCAGCGGGGCTTTCCCGGAGATTGACCTGTTCGGCTTTATGAGCGAGGAGAACAACCACCTGCTGAGCAACATCACGGTTAAGCAGCAGAACTATATCTACTCCATCCTGCAGCAGCTGATCCAGATGCAGGACGAAAACAGCTCCGAAAGCGCTGTGACCCGCAAAATGCTGCTGGCCACGCTGCTGTTGCAGCTGAAAAAGATGTGCGAAAACCAGCATGAGCTGGGGGGCGACAGCGGCCGGGTGACCAACCGCATCGTCAGCCAGATCCAAGGCTATATTGCGGAGCATTACGCCGAGAAGCTGACCCTGACAAGCATTGCCAACCAGTTTTACATCAGCCCGTATTACCTCAGCCGTCTGTTCAAAAAGACCATCAATCTGAGCCTGATCGAATACATCAACGGCGTACGCATCAAAGCGGCGCAGAACATGATCGAAAAGACCAACGAAAGCATTTCCAGCGTGGCGGAAAAGACAGGCTTTATGACAAGCGCGCATTTCCGGCGGGTGTTCAAAGATGCCACAGGGCTTTCGCCCCAGCAGTACCGCCAATATTTCAAGCGGGTAAACAAACCGGAAAAATAAGGCCAAAAATGTTACAGCACAAAACCACAACCCCCGGCGGCTGCCAACAGGCAGCCGCTTTTGTTTTGCCCCTAACGGATAAGCAGGGCAGGGGAGAGCGATGCAAAGGGATCAGCAGAAAAGGCACCATCATGTGCCGGAATACAGCGGAAAGCTTTTTTATTCCGGCTGCATCCTGAATATTAGGAACGGCCAAAAGCGAGAAAAGCCAGTGGCCGGAGTTTTCAAAATAAAAGCTGCCCGGTACCCCTTTTGCAGCGGTACGGGGCAGCCTGTGTGGTGGTTTGGGCGCAAAAAGATCAAAAGTTTTGGAAAAAACTTGAAGCTTAGCCCTTTACACTGCCAGCGGCAATGCCGTCAATAAAGGAATCCTGAGCGGCAAAGAAAACCAGCAGCTGCGGGATAATGGAAATCAGGGACAAGGCAAGGATGCGGTTCCACTGAATGCCTTCACTGGTACTGTCCATAGACAGCTTAACAAAGATTGCCATGGGGTATTTGCGCGGGGTAGTAACGTAAAGCAGGGGACCCATAAAGTCGTTGCAGCTCCACATGAACTGGAACAGCGCACAGGCGACCAGAGAGGGGCTGAGCATGGGGCAGATGATCTTGTACAGGATCTTGACCGGGCCGCAGCCGTCAATGGCGGCGGCTTCGTCCAGGTCGTGCGGGATGCTGCGCATGAACTGCACCAGCTGGTAGACGAAGTAGGTCTCGGTAGCAAACAGGGAAGGCACCCACAGGGCGGGGTACAGGGGGTTGTTGATCCAGTCAAACTTGTTGTACATCATGTACTGCGGAACGTTCAGAACAACCTGCGGCAGGAACAGCGTCATGATCATAACGCCGAACAGGAAATCGCGGCCCTTGAACTTGAAACGGCTGAAACCGTAAGCAGCAATGACAGAAGAAATAACAGTGAACACAACCTTGGGGATAACGTAGCTGTAGGTGTTCAGGAATGCACGCCAGATGGTGATATCGCCGCCGTAAGTTTTGGTCACAGCGTTATAATAGCCATCCAGGGTGGGATGCGCGGTAAACGGGGAAAGGCTGGTAAAAATCTCGGCGTTGGTCTTAAAAGTGGAGCCCACCATCCACAGCAGCGGGTACACCATGATAAAGCCCATCAAAATCAGAACAAAATACTTGAAGAAGGTTGCCACATTGGCGCGTGCTTTCATACCCATAAATCAATTCCTCCTTCAATCAGTCAGCATAGTAGACCCAATGCTTCTGGCTGCCAAATGCGATGACAGTGAGCAGGGCGATGATGATGAACATGACCCAGGCCATGGCGCAGGCCATACCCATTTCGTTGCTCTTGAACGCATAGTTGTAAACCAGCAGCGAAACCAGCGTGACGGAACCGCGGGGGCCGCCATTATTAAAGATAATGTAGGGACCGTTGAATTCCTGGAACGCCTGAGCGATCTGGGTAACGAGGTTGTAGAAGATAACGGGGGTGATCATCGGCACGGTGATGGAGAAGAACTGGCGGGTCTTGGAAGCACCGTCGATGGTGGCGGCTTCGTACAGGTCGACCGAAACGCCCTTCAATGCGGCAAGGAACAGCACCATGGCGGAGCCGAACTGCCATACACGCAGCACAATGATAACGACCATGGCGTAATCGGGGTCAGCCAGCCAGCTGGGCCCCTGAATGCCGATAAAGGAGAGCAGCATGTTGATGATGCCATCCTCTTTGAACAGGGCCTTCCACAGAACGGCAATGGCAACAGAGCCGCCCAGGATGGAGGGAATGTAGTAGATGGTACGGAACAGGTTGACGCACTTGATCTTGAAGTTCAGGATGTAAGCGATGAACAAAGCAAAAATCAGCTTGAGGGGAACGGTGATGAGGGCATAACGGAAGGTGATGATGAACGAGGTCAGCGTTTTCTTGTTGGTGAAAATGTAGATGTAGTTCATCAGGCCGTACTTGGTAATGCCGTCAAAGAAGTTCATATCCGTAAAGCTGTAGAACAGGGAAGTGGCAAACGGATACAGCTTGAACACCACAAAACCAATGATCCAGGGAATCAGGAACAAAAGGCCAACGTTTTCATCACACCATTTTTTGAAAGGAGTGCGGGTCACTGTCTTGGCAGCAGGTGCGCTCATAAAGGAAACCTCCTTGTTACATAATAAAGGGCTGGCCCCACCGCCATGGGGCCGGGGCCAGCCTTGCTGATGCGTAAGGTTAAGGTAATACCGCATAATTCTAAGTGCCGATACGGCGAGCGAGGTGCGGCAGTTGCTAAGCCAAAAGCGCAGATAATACTTTGTGTATTATCGAGTATTTTGGCAACGCAGATGCCGTGCCGCAGCCGCCGGAGCGGTGCTTGAGCCGTTAGGCGGGAATTGTGCGGTATTGCCTTAAGTGTGAAAACGGGGATTAGGCAAGTGCTTCGCAGATGCCATCGTACAGGATCTGGGCAGCCTCGGCGGAATCATACTGATCGTAGCTGAAGCCTTCAAACACATCGCCGTACACGCCATTGGTCTCGTCCTTCAGGGAAGTGCTCTCGTAGCAGGGGTCGAACGGCTGGTCAACAAAAGCCATAACCTTGGTGTTGGCTTCCAGAATCAGCTCGTTGACAGCACCGGCTTCCTTGGCGTATTCCTGGCCGGCCTTGGAGCAAACCATGCCGCACTGGGTGCCCATGATGGAAGCGCCCTCTTTTTCGTTCAGGATGAAGTTGATCAGGGCAGCAGCCTCAACAGGATGCTCGCAGCTCTGGGTAATAGCCATACCCATGGAAACCTTGGCAAAACCGCCGTTGGCAGCCTCGCCCCACTTGATTTCATCGCCAACAACGTACTCAGCGTCGTCGGGCAGGTTCTGGCTTGCACTCAGTGCGCTGGAGTCCCAGGTGAAGATGCCGGCGTACTTGCCGGTGATCCAGGCCTGACCATCGGTGATGGTCTTATCGCCGGCGGCGTTCATGGTCTTCAGGTCGGGCATCACGTGGTTATCTTCCAGGCTCTGGATCCATTCCAGACCTTCCTGCAGCTGCTCAACGGTGTAGTTCAGGGTGCTGTCGGTAACCCAGGGCTCGCCGTACTTGCTTTCCAGGTAGAAGGTCATCATGATCATGCGGTCTAGCGGGCCGGCAGCCAGCGGATAGTAGTCATCGCCCAGCTTTTCCTGGAAGGTCTTGGCGGCGTCCAGCAGCTCCTGCTCAGTAGTGGGGTAGTGGTCCAGGCCAGCCTTCTTGAAGGTTGCCATGTTCCAGTAGTAAATACGGCCGGCCATAGCGACGGGAACAGCCTGCAGGGAATTAGCCACAGTGCAGGCATCCAGAGCGCTAGAGGGGAACTGGGTCAGATCCAGCACATCGGAGTAATCGTTCAGGTTAACGAAGCTCTGACCCTTGCCGGAGTACTGGAACAGCCAGTTCCAGTTGACCTGCATCACGTCGGCAGCGGTGCCGGCAGCCAGGGCAGTGGACTGAGCTTCCTCCCAGCCGTTCCACGGGCCGTAAGTGCACTCAACGGTGATGTTGGGGTATTTTTCAGTGAATGCCTTGCAGGCAGCCTCGTATGCAGCCTGGCGGGCATCGCCGCCCCACCAGCTGATGGTCAGGGTGATGGGATCGGTGGTGTTGATGGTGTGAGCCTCGGTAGCAGCCTCGGTAGAGGTGGAAGCAGCTTCAGAAGAAGCGGCCTCGGAAGAAGCTGCGGTGCTGTTGGCAGCGGAGCCGCCGCAGCCTGCCAGCAGGCCAGCAGCCATAACGCTGGCCATTGCAAGGGCGATTGCCTTTTTCATTGTTTTAGTCCTCCTAAAAATGTTCCTATAATGAGCGGCCTGACAACTGACCGCTTCATTCAACGCTATTATAATAACAAATTGTGAACATCAAAAAAATATCCAAAATGGTGTGCAAATTATAAAAACAAACAAATATTGCTTTAATTGAATGGGCAAAAAATCAACTCATGTCAAAACATACGAACTAAGACAAAACGATTTATGCATAATGCTGAAGCAGCTCGACCCCGCATCTAACAAAAATTACGGCAAAATCTTGCACAAATTGAGGCGATTTGTGCGTATTTGTATATGTTGCAAACGGTTACAACGAAATTATAGGGGAAAACGTGTAAAATGCCGAATGAATCACAGAAAACAAACGCACAAATTCGGTAACGCAAAAAATGTACGCAAACGCACTTCTTTTGCACATTCGTGCATAATTTGCAATGGGAAGAAATACAGTATGCTAAAAAATATTCGCGATGGCAAAATATGTGCGAAAAATGGAATGGAAATTGCTGCACATAAAACATATCTTGTATAGGCGGCCTTTTGGTGCTCTGAAAATTACGCCGCAAAGTGTTGGAAACAAAAATGGCACAAAAGCGGTGCTGCAAGGCTGGGCAGCGGCTTTTGTGCCATATATGTTGTCATTTACTTATTAAAAGGGCGGAACACAGATTGAAATAAAAGAATGGATCACTGGTGCGCGGGGTGGCGTTTCAGGAAAGCGCGGTATTCCCGGTACCAGCACTGAGGGCAAAGGCTCTGATACTCTACAGCATCCACTGTGTCAATCGCAACCTGGGCACCCTCAAACACGAACTCGCCGTTTACCTTGCGGCCGTTGCAGGTGGCTTTGCGGCCGCAGGCACAGATGGTTTTCATCTCCTCAATGGTATGGGCCAGCTCCAGAAGGCGGGTGGAACCGGGGAAACCGCGGTTCATAAAGTCCGCCCGCAGCCCATAGCAGATGACCGGAATGTTCAGGTCCACCGTGACCAAAAACAGCTGTTCGGCCTGCGCCGGGGTAAAGAACTGGCTTTCGTCACACAGCACACAGGCAGGGGCGTTGCCATGGGCGGCGGTATCGGCCCGGACGATATCCAGGATGTCCATGTCCGGGCTGACCAGCACATCCACCTTGTGGCTGACCCCCAGGCGGGAAACAATATGATCGCCGCCTTTGGTGTCCACGCTGGCTTTCAGAATCAGCACCCGCATGCCGCGTTCGTTATAATTGAAAGCAACCTGCAAAAGCGCCGTGGTTTTGCCGCTGTTCATTGCGCCGTAACGGTAATATAGCTTTGCCATGTTTGGCTCCTTATTAAAATAAAGTGAAAAACAGCATGAAAATCGGGGTGTACCACAGGATCCTGCACCCATGCCGGGGCAGGCGCCGGGGGACACCCCGCCGGAAACAGTCATGTGCTGTGTGCCCGGCTTTTATTCATCATGGTTGCGCAGCCGGTAGCCAAGGCTCATCAGGCTGTCGCCCAAATGGACGTTTTCCACTGTGACCTGCGGATAAACGACCGAAAGATCATAGTGGCTGAAGTTCCAGAAGCCCTGAATACCCAGCCGAACCAGCTCGTCCGAAAGGTCCATGGCGCTCTGGCGCGGCACGCACAGCACGGCGACCACCGGCTTGTGCGCCGCACAGAAGCTTTCCAGCTCGGACAGCGGGCGGATGGTTACGCCGCTGATCTCCTTGCCCTCCAGGGCGGGGTTGATATCAAACGCGGCAATCAGCTTGTAGCCGTTGGTATCGCGGCTGATAAAGCTGGAGACCGCCGTGCCCAGGCGGCCGGCGCCGATCAGCACGGTAGGCAGCAGCTCGCCGTTGCCAAACAGCAGTTTGCCAATCTCGGTAAGCAGCACATCCACCTTGTAGCCGATGCCCTGCTGGCCAAAACCGCCAAAACAGTTGAAATCCTGCCGCACCTGGCTGGCGGTGGTGCCCATCATGCGGGCCAGCTCGCTGGAAGAAATTTTATCACGCCCATCTGCCTGCAGGTTGCTCAAGTAGCGGTAATATTTGGGCAGCCGCTTGATCACGGGCAACGATGCTTTGTTTTGCATTGTTGATGACATAAAGACTAATCTCCCGTTCTCCGGGCAGGGGTAAAGGGAACACCCTGCCTCTTGTGTAATTCCGATGTAAATTCTAGTAAAAGTATAATCAATCTTGTGCCGATTGTCAATTTTTTATCTAAGTTTTTCCGCGCTTTTTTTGCTCAGTCGCGCCCCTCTGTGCATAAAAAAGCGTACCAGCGGGGCATACTGTCAGGGTATAGCCGGGTTTTGCACTGCCCGGCGCACCGATTTTGTCGGAAGGAAAGGACCCCCGCCATGCCAAACCGTACCCCAAAACAACAGCCCGCCCCCCATGCTGCCAAGGACGCCAAGGATGTGGAGCGCATGCGGCTGGAACATGACCTGATCACGGACAGCGGCATTGTGCCCGCCACCAAGGGCCGCCATGCCATTTATTGCCTGACGGTGATCGGCACCATTGAGGGCCACAGCCTGGCCCCCGATAACCAGAAAAGCACCAAGTATGAGCATGTGATCCCCCAGCTGGTGGATATTGAGGAGGACCCCGCCATTGAGGGGCTGCTGGTCATCCTGAATACCGTGGGCGGCGATGTGGAAGCCGGGCTCGCTTTGGCGGAGCTGATCTCCGGCATCAGCAAGCCCAGCGCAACGCTGGTGCTGGGCGGCGGGCATTCCATCGGTATCCCGCTGGCGGTTTCGGCCCGCAAAAGCTTTATTGTGCCCACCGCCACCATGACGGTGCATCCGGTGCGCCACTCCGGCATGGTGCTGGGGGTGCCCCAGACCCTGCGCTATTTTGAGCAGATGCAGGAGCGCATCGTCAGCTTTGTGGCGGGGCATTCCGGCATCAGCGCCAGGCGCTTTACCCAGCTGATGCACAATACCGGGGAGCTGGTGATGGATATGGGTACCGTGCTGGGCGGGGAACAGGCTGTGGAAGAGGGGCTGATCGATGCCATCGGCAACCTGGGCGATGCGCTGCGCTACCTGTATGCCGAAATCGACGCCGGGAAAACCGGATATTGAGGGGGCGCTGCCCGCCAGTGGGCGGAAAGGCTTTGATGAAAATAGAAAGAGAAAGGGGTTTTACAAGCGGGCGTTTTCATGCTACAATATACCTTATGCTATAAGGGGCAGTATGCCCCTGCCCAAAACAGCACGGCACAGCCGCCGTGGCGGATGGCAGATAAAATCACTGCGCGGAAAGTCTCTTTATGCGGGGCCGCCGGATCCTGTTTAATGGCCGCCCGCTGCCAGATAAAAGGCGAAAGAACTTTCGTTCAAAACGGGGGCAGGGCCCGCCGCGCCAAAGCAAATCAACAATGGCTGCCCGCTGAACAAGGCAGCCTGAATATACGCATATTATAGTAAAGAGGTAGGGAGAGCATGGCACGTTCAAGTTCCGCCAAAAACGGAAAAAACAGTAAAAACACATACCGCGCCTCCGGCAGCAAAAGCAGTAAAAGCAGCAGCTCCGGGACCAGACACAACAGTTCGGCCTCCGGCAGCAAAAAGCGGATGTCCAGGCTGGAACAGCGCCGCGCCCAGCAGCAAAACCTGATCCGCAGCGTGGTGCTGGCCGGGCTTGGCATTCTGGCCATTGCGCTGGTGCTGGTGCCGGGGCAGAGCTTCTGGAATGTTCTACGCAGCTGGCTGTTTGGCACCTTTGGCGTGGTTACATATTTTGTCGGCCCGTTTTTGCTATATCTGGCCTATCTGCTGGCATCCGGTTACCATGTGGGCACTTTCATTGGCAAGGTGCTGCTGCTGGCGGTACTGCTGGCCGGTACGGCGGTCATCTTCTCGGACTTTAAGGTAGGGGATACCCCCTGGCAGACCGTCAAGATGCTGTTTGCCTGGGGGCAGCGCAAGTTCTGGACCGGCGGTGTGCTGGGCGTGCCCATCGGCGCATCGCTGCTGGCCGTCTGTGGCCGTCCCGGTGCCAATATCATCATGATTATTGTCATCCTGATGGGGCTGATGGTGTTTTTTGCCGTTACCCCGGTGGATGTGGTGCAGTTCATCAGCTATTATATTCAGGAGTTCAAAGCCCGCCGCGCCGCCCGTGCGGAGGAAGAAACCGCTTATGATACCCAGCTGTTTGGCCATGAAGCGGAGGAAGAATCCCTTGAAAACCTGACCGGCAGCCTGCCGCCCATGGCCGGTGAGTCTCCGGCCACGCCGCAGTCTGGCACCCGCCGCCCCTTTGATGTGGCCCCCTATCTGGAACAGGAGGAAGCCGCCCGCCGCAATGCGGCCCAGGCAAACCCTGCTGACCAGGCAGCCGCCGCAGCGCAGGCCGGCCAGCCGGCGGCCCAGCCCCAGCAGGCGTATACGCAGCCCGGCACCGCAACATACCCCGATATGCAGCGTGCCCAGGCTGCGCCCCAAGGCGTGCAGCACACCCAAAGCTTTGCCCCGCCCGCCCAGCGTTCGGACTTTGATGTGGACCTGGGGCCGGATGCTTCCCAGCGCGCTTTGCAGAACGCCGTGCAGCATGACCCGCTGCAGAAAATTGAGATCGGCCCCGGCGGCACCTTTGGCCTTGACCCGCTGGAGCAGTTGAACCATCGCAAGTACCCCGCGCCCCAGCTGGAACCCCAGCCCCAGCCGCAGGAAGAAAGCTTTGAGCTGCACCTGGAACCGGAAGCCCAGCAGGCTGAGGAAGCCCCGGTGGAGGAAGACAGCTTGAATGACCTGATCCAGCGCGCCGTGACCGGGCGGGATACCCCCGTGGCCGGTGCCGATGTGGGCCTGCCCGATGAGGATGAAGCGGAAAGTTTTGAAACCCCGCTGACCCCGGAACCGGATGATAACGCACCTGCCGCCTCAGCGGAAGATTTTTCCACCCCGCTGGAGCCGGTAGAGAAATTGCCGGAACCGGATGACGTTGGCAGCAGCGAAAGCGCGGATAGTTTTGAAACCCCGCTGGTACCGGAACCCACCCAGCCAGCGCCTGCCCCTGTTACAGCCATCCCCACATTGGGCGGCAGCTTTGACCAGGGCGGTTTCGATGCAGCCAAGGCTGCCTGGAACGCCGGAATTCCGGTATCGGATCTGCTCACCGGGCGGGTCAGCGTGCAGGCCCCGGCACCGCAGCCCACGGCCCAGCCTGCCGCCGCTGCGCCTAAAGTATACAGCGTAACGGATGAACGCCGCCCCGGCAGCCCCAACCGGTTGCGGGTATCTTCCAGCATGGGCAATTCGGCTTCAGCTCCCATTTCCAGCCCGCCCAGCGTGGCCAAAGCAATGGCGAAAGCCCCTGCCGCCCCGGCAGCCACCGCACCCGCCGGTGCAGCCCGCGAAGCGGACGAGGATGCCAGCAGCGAAGTTACGGCAGCCTTTGCCGCCCAGGCCAAAGAGGAGTTCCCGCCGTATACTTACCCATCTTTGAACCTTTTCAATGCGGCCAAGCCGGAAGATGAACGCGGCGCGGCCGCCGAGATGAAGAAAAACGCCGATATCCTGGTGAACACGCTGGACAGCTTTGGTGTTAAGACCCATATCCTGGATATCTGCCGCGGCCCTTCCGTGACCCGGTATGAGCTGCAGCCTCAGGCGGGCATCAAGGTCAGCCGTATCACCAGCCTGTCGGATGATATCGCCCTGAACCTTGCCACCGCCGGTGTGCGTATCGAAGCCCCCATTCCCGGCAAACCCGCCGTCGGTATCGAGGTGCCCAACAAGATCCGGTCTACCGTCAGCATCCGCGGGGTGTTTGAATCCCAGAACTACATCAACATGCGCAGCCCACTGACCATGGCGCTGGGCAAAGATATTGCCGGTACAGCCCAGGTGGCGGACCTGTGTAAAATGCCCCACCTGCTGATCGCCGGCTCCACCGGCAGCGGTAAATCCGTCTGCGTCAACTCGATCATCATCAGCTTTTTGTTCCGCTCCGGTCCGGAAGATGTCAAACTGATTCTGATCGACCCCAAGGTGGTGGAACTGGCTGAGTACAACGGCATTCCCCACCTGTTAATGCCCGTTGTGACCGAGCCGCGCAAGGCCGCCGGTGCCCTGGGGGCCAGTGTGGCCGAGATGGAGCGCCGCTATAAGCTGTTTGCCGAAAACAATGTGCGCGATATCAAGAGCTATAACAAGCTGGCCAAGCAGCACCCCGATGTGCTGGAACACCTGCCTTATATCGCCATTATCATTGACGAGTTGGCCGACCTGATGATGGTTGCCGGCAAAGAGGTGGAAGATTATATCTGCCGCATTGCCCAGAAAGCCCGTGCGGCCGGTATCCACCTGATTGTGGCAACCCAGCGCCCCAGCGTGGACGTTATCACCGGCCTGATCAAAGCCAACATCCCCAGCCGTATTGCATTTGCAGTTTCCAGCCAGATCGACTCCCGCACCATTCTGGACAGCGGCGGCGCCGAAAAGCTGCTGGGCAACGGCGATATGCTGTTCCTGCCGGTCGGTGCTTCCAAGCCCGTGCGTGTGCAGGGTACCTTTGTGACGGATGAAGAGATCAGCGCTGTGCTGAACTTTATCAAATCCACTTCCAGCGCCCAGTATGATGAAGAGATGATTGCCGAGATGGAGCGCCGTGCCGTGGCCGAAAAGGGCGGCAAGGGCAGCAGCTCCGATTCGGACGATGACAGCGGCAGCCGCGACCCCATGTTTGAACAGGCGGTGGAATGCGTCATCGAAGCCGGGCAGGCATCCACCAGCCTTTTGCAGCGCCGCTGCAAGCTGGGCTATGCCCGTGCGGCCCGCATCATGGACCAGATGGAACAGGAAAAGATTATCGGCCCCTATGAGGGCGCCAAGCCCCGTGCCGTTTTGCTGACCCGCGCCCAGTGGCAGGAACGCCAGCTGGGCCAGGGTGAGTAAATACCGGCGGCGCAGGTATTGCCGCCATTCCTACCGCCGCCCCCAGGTGTGGACCATTGTGGCCGCTGTTCTCATCGCCGTTGCCTTGTATGTGGTCGAAAATTACGGCGGCAACGGTTTTGTGCCCAGCTGGGACCAGATTTACCAATGGGTTGGCCTGGAACCCAGCCAGAGCGAAACCACAGCCCCGCTGCCGGAGGGGGAAACCGAAGTGGTGTTCCTGGATGTGGGGCAGGGGGATGCCGTGCTGATTTTGCAGAACGGTGCGGCCTGCCTGATTGATACAGGCCCCAAGGATGCCCGGCAGAACCTTGTGCAGAACCTGCGCAGCTATGGCGTAAGCCAGTTGGACCTGTTGGTGATGACCCACCCCCATGCCGACCATGTGGGCGGCATGCAGGCCGTTTTGCAGAACTTTGATGTGCAGACCCTGCTGACCCCCGACCTGAGCGAAACTGACGTGACCGGCCAGACCCAGCGCACCCTGCAAACCGCCCAGGAATGCGGCGTACCGGTGGAAACTGCCTATGCCGGCCAGCAGTACACCATCGGCACCGGCACATTGACCGTGCTGCTGCCCGGTGTGGATGCCGATACGGCGGGCAGTGACGATGCAATAAATGATATGTCGCTCTGCCTGCGGTTTGAAGCCGGGAACTTTACCTTTTTGGATACCGGCGATGCCGAGCGCAACGAGGAAGCCGCCCTGGCGGAGCAATATCCGTTCCGCTTGCGGTCCACCGTGTTCAAGGCCGGGCACCATGGGTCGTCCACATCCAACACCCAAACACTGCTGTGGCAGGTGCAGCCCCAGCTTGTGGTTGCCAGCTGCGGCCTGAACAATGATTACGGCCACCCCCACCGCGAGGTCATCCAGGAAATGCAGGATGATGGCATTGATTTTTACCGCACCGACCTGTACGGCACGGTGACCGTGACCGCCCAGGCGGACGGCAGCTTTACTGTGCAGACGGCGAAACAGCCGGACGAAGAGCTGGCTCCCGCCGCGTAACCCCCGGCAGCCTGACTCTGTGTGCCTGACCCCAGTAAGTCGGCAGGAAAGTGTTCCCGCACGCCCCAAAAGTTTTAAGGCAACACCGCACAATTCCCGCCTGACGGCTTAAGCACCGCTCCGGCAGCT
>ENA-OQRB01000996-OQRB01000996.1-human-gut-metagenome-genome-assembly--contig:-NODE-996-length-17680-cov-6.210270_pt1 | contig 17680 bp, 19 predicted proteins | sample MGYA00243235_ERZ505100 | MGnify/ENA primary metagenome ERZ505100 (study PRJEB26097, sample SAMN02712145) | human gut metagenome | biome: Gut microbiome | host: Homo sapiens | place: Denmark: Copenhagen...
GGTCATGCCCCAAGGGGGCTAGTGCAAACCACCGGCACGGCCGGTGGTTATGATTTACCAGCAAAAAGCTCTTTCCATGGCTATACGGCGAGCCGCCGGCACCGGATTGGACTCGCTCACGTATACCGTACCGATCGGTTATCACGAGTCCAGAGAGGCGATCAATGCCGAACCCGAATAATTCCGGGCACATCGGAACCGACGGACCGACGAGGATCGTGTACGCGCTGCGGCATAGGTCAAGGAGGTGGGGCAGCGTCTTATTGGTGATAGCGCTTCCGGTTATCAGAACAATATCGCACTGCGGGAGCAGATAGTCGCAGGCGGGATCGGGGTAATCCCCGCCGCGCGGTTCTCGCTCAAGAATGAAAATCTTTTCCGCGTCGCGCCGCATCTCGTCCGTGCCATGCATATGACCCACAATGCCGACGGTTTTGCCGCGAAAATCTATCCCGCGGGTGCAGTAATTTTCAAAGGGCTCGGAGCAGTGAAGCTCAGACAGCCGCTCCTCGGTGTTATAAAATGCGTTGACTGCGGCCATGGCAAGGCTTGCCTCGGTGCTGTTCCAGCTCTTGAGCGCTTCGGCGGCTCTGCGCAGCGGCATTCTGTACAAGCCGTCAGGCAGCATTGCAGGGCGGCTCGTTCCGTGCACATGCATCGCCATGCCGCTGTGCTGTTCGGTTTCCGCCAGCGCCCATATATCACCTGAGACGGTCGATAATATTCGCTCGTCGGAGCGAATATTATCGCATAAGCAGTCGTATAATGCAAAAAAATCACACATTTGTGTACTCCTCGACCCATTTTGCGACGATGTTCTGCGCTACCTTGTCGCCTCTGCCGGAGACCTTTAAAATCAGCGTGTCCGGATCGTTCGACAGCGCCTCAAGAAGGCGTGCAGTGTAGGCCGTGAACCTATCACCAAGTCCGAACCGTGACTTCAGCTCCTGCACACTCTTGCTGGCCTTCAACACGCCGATGCACGGCTGCTCGCTTGACAGAAATTCGGACAGCGCTTCGCGGAACTGCGGTATCAGTATCTCATATCCGCCGAACTCGTCGATGACCGAGAACGGGTAAAGCTCCGCTTCGCTGAGAAGCCGCACGCCGTCGTTGCGGAAAACCTCGTTGTCATGCGTCGGGGGAGTCACTGAGTAATCAAGAAAGCGCTTGCCCTCGTATTCGTCCGGCGAGAGCGCGGCGGCAGCAGGAAGCAGGTCGAAGCCAAGCAGAGAATCATTTGCGGCGAGCCTGCGTTCGGTTATGAAGCCTCCTGCGTAGGCGATTTTATCGCCTAGCGCGCGGCGGATGAGCGTGGTTTTACCGCAGCCGGAGGGGCCGGTGAGAAATATATGTTTTTTCATAGCGATTCCTTTCAAAAAATATCATGCGGACAGTATATACCGTACCGCATGATATGTAAATATTATCTGAAGCCCAGAACGTATTTAATAACAAATTTCCTGAGCAAATTCCCGCTGCCGCACAGCTTGTCGCGCATACCGATGAACAGCGCGTACGCGGCCATGCGCTCCTCGCGGCCGATTCCGTGCTGGCTGAAGCGCGCCTTTTCGGCGAGCGTGACGATATCCCGCGGTATCGGCTCATTGAAGCGCGACAGTGCTTTTGCGCAGCGATAGATGTACAAAACGGCGCGGCTGCCGTCTCTCTGAGTGAAGCGGCGCTTCCGCTCGCGCAGCAGAGCAAACTGCCATAGGACGATGACACCGGCCGCGGCGAGCACTATGACAATAACACGCACGGCCTTCGCCGCGCCGCCGGAGGCGGGGACGGTGTTCTGGCTCACGTCGGACGAGATGATGCCGACAGGCATTGTGTCCTGCCGCAGCTCAGGACTCTCGACAACGGACGGAGTAGGCGTCGCCTCGGTGCTCTCGGCGGTTTCCGGCTGCGGCTCCGGAGTGTTGACGGGCGCTTCGCTCGGCGCGGAGCTGCCGGTCACCTCCACTGGCAGCCAGCCGAGGCCGTCCATATACACCTCGACCCATGCGTGCTCGTCGCTGCGGCGTACATCGACATAGCTTCCGGCCACGGTAGTGAACGCGAAGCCGTCCACTACCCGCGCCGGAATGCCGAGCGCGCGGTACATCACGGCCGCCGCGGTCGCAAAATGCGTGCAGTAGCCGCGTTTAGCCTCGGTCAGAAAGTACACGGCATAATCGTCTGTGTCGAAGCCGGACACGTTCAGGTCGTACTCAGCGGAATTCATGATATAGCTTGCCACGCGGTTCACGGCGTCGTCACCGGCGGAAATACCGGCGTCCGCCGCCAAGCGCAGCATCGCTTCCCGCGTAGAATCCGGCAGCGCGGTGTAATACTCATAGACATACGCGCGGTAGTCCTCCTCTGCGGCGGCGTATTCGTCCGGAACGCGCAGCGACGACACGTCGCCGGAGTAGCTTATATATTCCGCGGTGTATTCCGTGCTGCCGCCGGATGGGACATATACGTCGTTCTCACTGGCCTCGGTGGAGTAGTACGGCACGGGGAGCACGGAGCTTCCTACGGCGATAAGCTCAATGTCCGCGTGAAGCGTCTCCGCTCCGCCTGCGCTCTGCAGCGCTAGCGGCAGGAACTGCGGCGGGGTGCTGCTGAGATATTTGTTGCCGGCGCTCCAGCTGGTCCCGAGGTACTGGCCGTAGGAGAAGCAGCGCAGATACATATATCCGCTTTTATCCGCGCGGACACGCAGCATCAGCTGCGTCGGGTCAAAATCACGGTATCCCTTCGAGAGGTCGAGTGCGCCGTCGCCCATGTTCCAGCCCAGATCAAGCGATAGATCGTCAAAAAGGCCATCGACGGGGAGGGAAGTTTCGGGCAGAGACACATCAGAAGTGAAGCGCCCGCCCTTGAAAATTTTCGTGATGCTCTGGCCGAGAGCATCCAGCTTCTGCGCCATCTCGACGTCGGCGTCGCTCAGGTCGTATTCGTCCGGCGGGGTGCGCGAGAGAATGACGCACAGCATCAGCAGCACCGGCAGGCTCAGTATCAGCGCGGCGCGCCCGCCGCCGGAATCTGCGGAATATGAGCCGCCGGAGACGAACACCAACGTCCAGAACAGCACCATGCCCACCGAGGCATATACCGGCGGGAAGCCGTTCACGCAGATGCACGCGGCAAAAAAGACGCCCGACACGATGAGGCAGGAAAAAATTCTTCCGCTCTCCGCGCTCAACGCGATGGCCATTAATATCACGATAAAGGCCGAGATCACGAGCATCACCAGTGTGTGATCGTCGGTCAGGTTTGAGAAAACATACTTCTCGGAAGAATAGTAAAAGTGGTTGAGGTACTGCCCGCTGACCTTGTCGAACAGATCCTTGAGCTGCGCGACGAAAGCATCGCGCCTGCTGCGGCACACGAAGAATAAAACAGCCGCGCAGACCGCGACGCCCGGCAGGCGCATGTGCCGCACGTTGAAGCACACCCAGATGAAAACGCACAGCAGCGCGGTGTAAAGCACGCCGTGGCTGAACGCAAGATCAAAGCTGGCGCTTATGAACGATGTCAGAATTATGCTGCCCAGCATGAGCAGAAGCAGAAATGAGATTCGATTAAAGGCGGTTTTCATTTGACGATCACCCCTTCATCCGAAACGATAAAGCAGCAGCGCGCGTCCGCCTTGGCAGACACCGCGGCAGATGAGCGCGGCTTGGACAGAAGCTCCATGAACGCCGCGGCTGATTCCTGCGAGTTGCCGACTGTAACCTCGACGGACGGGCAGAGCAGCTCGTGCTCCTGCTCAAGCTCGCAGAGATTTTCGGAGATGTAGCGCGCACTGCCGAGAGCCTTATTGCTCTGACCGGTGACGACTATATATATTTTCGCATCCTGACTTGTGAGCGGCTCGCGGACAATGACCTTGTCGGTCTTTGAACTGAGCTTCCAGTGGATACTGTTCACCATGTCGCCGGGGCGGTACTCGCGCAGCTCGTGCTCCTCGGCGTATCCGCCGCCGTGCTTGGGCTTGAGCACCGTGCGAGCTTCAAGCTCGGCCGAAATGTCGCGCAGTCCGTCGGGCGCGGCGGCAGACGGCATAATGACGCAGGATACCGGAGCCGGTGCCTTGCGGCATATTGAGACGAGGCGGAGCAGATCGCAGCAGCGGAAATTTGATATCTCACAGACTAACTTGCCGCAGTCGCTGCCGGAGACGGGGATATACAGCGTACCGCCGGAGAGGTTATTCCAGCGCAGGCGCTGACGGGTCGTCTCGCCGGTATATACGTTCCTGATCTGCAAAGATGCGGTCAGCCTGCCGAGCGGCAGCAGCCCCGTCCGAGTGCTGATGCAGAGCTGAACATCGCTGCCGCATACCGCGGTGTAGGGTATGCTGAGGCTCATTTTCGAGCGCAGCATCCCGGGCAGTGACAGCAGCAGGATGAAGACGGGCATGATTGCAACGGAGTAGAAGAAAAAAGCTCCGAACCAGCCCAGATATCCGAGCCGGAATATGTACGCTCCGGCGACTGCCAGAACGTAAAAGATAAAATATACTGTAGGCATGGTCAGATATTCGGTGCTTTGATGCTGCCCGCGATGCTGCGCATAATGTCGGCATGGGCGCGCGGGTCGGAGGCGTCGCTCCACAGTAGCCGGTGCTCAATGCAGTCTCGGAAGATGAAGCGGACGTCGCGCGGAAGCACATAGTCGCGTCCCTGTATCCACGCCGTGGCCTTGGCAAGCGAGGTGAGCGCGAGTGATGCGCGCGGGCTTGCGCCCTGAAGTATGCGCGGGTCGTTTCTGGTCGCCCCGCAGAGCTGGACGATATAGTCCACGACCTCGTCCTTGACAAATACTGCGGAGACCTCCTGCCGTATCTGCATAAGCTCGCTCTTGCTCACGACCTGCTGCACGGAGTCGAGACTGATGCTCTTCTGCTTGCGGCGGATCATCTCGGCCTCGTCCTCGGGACTGGGGTAGCCGATAGAGAGGCGCAGCATGAATCTGTCCATCTGCGAATCCGGCAGCATCTGCGTGCCCTTGGCGCCGGTCGGGTTCTGCGTTGCAATGACGATGAACGGCTGCGGCACGGGGTAGGTGTTGTTGTCCACTGTGACCGCACCTTCCTCCATGGCCTGCAGCAGCGCGGACTGAGTGCGGCTTGTTGCGCGGTTCAGCTCGTCCGCCAGGAACAGATTGCAGAGCACCGCGCCGCGCTGATAGCGCATTGTGCCGGTGTTTTTATCGTATATCGAGTAGCCGGTAACGTCCGAGGGCAGCACGTCGGGAGTGAACTGCACGCGGTTGTATTCAAGGCCGAGCGCCTTGGAGAAGGCGAGCGCCATTGTCGTTTTGCCGACGCCGGGGATATCCTCCATCAGGATATGCCCGCCCGCGACAATGCCGAGCAGAACCTTTATCATGACTTCGTCCTTGCCGACGATCACGCGGCTTACCTCACGAAGTATCTGCTTTGCGTTGCCGATGGAATTTATCGTATCCATAAAATGCCCTCCCAGCGGATTTTCTGCTGATTTGTAACATCATACCATGCATTGGGAGGCACATCAAGCATATTATTATTAAGAATTATTTGCTTTTATCGCGGGATTTGAATATAACTCCCACAATAAAGCCGAAAAACACGGCTGCACAGATACCGGCAGCGGATGCGGTAAAGCCGCCGGTGAACGCACCGAGAAAGCCCTTTTCGGCAACGGCCTCTTTGACGCCCTGAGCCAGAGTGTTCCCGAATCCGGTCAGCGGCACGGTAGCCCCGGCGCCCGCCCAGTCGGCCAGCGGCTGATACAGGCCAAGCGCGCCGAGAATGACACCGGCGACGACATAGCATGTCAGAATTCTTGCCGGAGTCAGCTTTGTGCGGTCAATGAGTACTTGGCCTATCACGCAGAACAGCCCGCCCACAGCAAAAGCCTTTATATACGTCAGTACGATATCCATACGGAGTCTCCTTCAAACGGGATTTTCTATGGCGACGGCGTGGCATATGCCGGGGATGCTGTCGCCCTGCTGGGCGCTGGTGGCGGACATTAGCGCACCCGTTGCGGCAAACAGCACGCGGTTCCATATGCCCTTGCGCATTGACGGCAGAATGTGCGCAGCGAGTACCGAAGCACTGCATCCGCAGCCGGAGCCGCCCGCATGTACGTCCTGCGCCTTGACGTCGTATATCAGCATCCCGCAGTCGAGGTACATCACGCCCAGCTCCACGCCGTCCTCGCGGAACAGTGCCTGAAGGATATCATGCCCCATCGCGCCGAGGTCACCGGTGAATATCGCGTCGTAGTAAAACGGGTCGCGGCCGGTGTCCTGAAAATGCTGCTTGAGCGTACTGTACGCCGCCGGAGCCATCGCGGCGCCCATGTTGTTGGCGTCGGTTATGCCCGCGTCTGTTATGGAGCCGATCGTGACATGCGTTACCTGCGGCCCTGAGGCGTTATTGCCGAGAATCACTGCGCCGGAGCCCGTGACCGTCCACTGCGAGGTCGGTGTGCGCTGGCCGCCGTATTCCAGCGGCAGGCGAAACTGGCGCTCCGCAGAGCAGAAATGCGAGCCGGTCATCGCGCAGACGTGATCGGCAAAGCCGCCGTCGAGCAGCAGCGACGCGAGTGACAGCGATTCTGCCATCGTGGAGCACGCACCGTAGAGTCCGAAATACGGGACTTTGCTGTCCTTGAGCGCGAACGCGGAGCCGATGCACTGGTTCAGAAGATCACCGGCGCACACGAAGTCCAGCTCCGACGGGGCAATCTTTGCCTTGTCACACACGGTGGTGAAGCAGCGGCGGAACATACTGCTCTCGGCCTTTTCCCATGAGCTTTCTCCGAAATATGAGTCGTCGGATATATAGTCAAATCCGGCCTTCAGAGGGCCTTCGCCCTCTTTCGCCCCGACTACGCTTGCCGACGCGAATATCGTCGGCGGCGCGGAGAGCGTTATTGTGCTTCCGGTTTTCTTCATGCTGATCTCCTTAAATTATGTTCTTGGAGTCAGTTTTCCCCGGAAATCACGCGCTATTCAGCATCAACAGCAATTATATCGTCGAGGCTTATACGGAGTTCACCTATCATTATCAGGCGGTTTATCATGTCCAACTCCTGCACACGGCCTATCACCGTCTCGTACACGCGCCCGTTATGATAGCGTATCGCGGCGCGGCTGCCCGGACACAGCGCGCGCAGCCTGGCGTCCAGCTCCAGCGCCGCATCCTCGCCGAGCGTAATGCGCGGCTCGCGCAATGCGTTCAGCTCGTCAATGACCTTGCCGTAGCCGCTGAGCGCCGAGAATGGCATGAACTGCTTTGCTCTGTCGGCGCGGCTCATTTTGCTTCTCACGCGCGGTGCCCTCCGATCTGACGGCTGCGTTCGCGCGCCGTCGCGCCCTCCTGAAGATCCATGCAGCGCAGCAGGCTTCCGCTGCCGTATTTGCGCTTGATGCTGAGCATGGCACTCTGAAGGCTGCGTTCCCGCTCCTGCTCCTCGTGGCTGCTGAAAATGTCGTACTGCTGCCCCTGCTCCTGATGCAGATCGGCATAGCATACGGTCAGCTTCCTGATAGGCGCGGCGGGGTCCATAATGCGCTCGTATACGCTCTGTGCGCCGCGCACCAGATCGTTCACCGAGCAGGTCGCGGCATCGAGCCGCAGGCTGCCATGCACGGATTTTCTGCCCGACGACTGGGAGTAGCCCAGAATGATGTTTATGCTGTCGGTTGTCTCGCCGCGCGCGAAAAGCTCAAAGGCGAGTGCCTCGGCCATCTCGCGTACGATGATGCGCCCCTCGTCAAGCCCATAGTCGCGTGCGAGCACCTGGCCGCTGGAAATGCTCTCGGATTTCGGCTTATAGGCTTTTATATCGGCTATGGTGACGCTCTCACGCCCGTAGGCGTGATCTATGAGCAGCTCCGCGTCAACGCCGAAGGTCTTGTACAGCACGTCTTCACGGGCGTTGGCGACGTCTCTCATGGTCAGTATGCCGAGGCTTGCGAGCCTTGCGGATGTGCCGCGGCTTACACGCCAGAAATCCGTTATCGGGCGGTGATCCCACAGCTTCTCGCGATAGCTCGTCTCGTCAAGCTCGCCGATGAAATCCGGAGCGTGCTTTGAGATTATGTCCAGCGCTATCTTCGCCAGATACAGATTGCTGCCGATGCCGCAGGTCGCGACCAGACCAGTCTCGGCCTTTATATCCCGCAGCAGCGTTTTCACAAGCTCGCGCGGCGTTTTGCGCTGCACTGCGAGATACCGGCTGACGTCGATGAACACCTCGTCGATAGAATAGACGTGTATGTCTTCGGGGGAGAAATAGCGGAGATATATGGAGTATATCCTGGCGGAGTACCGGATGTACAGCGCCATGCGCGGCTGCGCCATGATGTAATCCAGCCGCGGCGGTATCTCAAATACGCGGCAGCGGTTCCTGACGCCGAGCGCCCTCAGCGCGGGACTCACCGCGAGACAGATCGTTTTCTCCGTACGCGTCGGGTCTGCGACGATGAGCTTCGCCGTCATCGGGTCAAGCCCGCGTTCCACGCACTCGACCGAGGCGAAGAAGGATTTGAGGTCTATGCAAATGTATACCTGCTGCACCGGCGGCCGCCTCCTCTCCTAAGCAGATATCTGCATATATTATAATATCTTATTAAGATAAAATCAAGAGTGAATTATCCTGACCGGCGGGCGGTATTGCTATTTGGCCGGGACTGCGCTAAAATATTCAGGAAAGGCGGGGGAGACATGACACTTGAAGAGATAAAGCTGCGCCGCTTGGCTGGGCAGCATCTGACGGATAAAAGCGATGCGGCCGCCGTTCTGCACGATCTCTGCGGCATACAGGCGCAGATGATGAGCTATGCGGAGCATTCTCTCGGCATACGCTGCATTGATGCGCCGGAGTATCTGGACGGCTTTTCCGCAAAGAGCTGGACTCTCCGCGGAACTATGCACATCTTCGCACTTGATGATCTTCCGCTTTTCCTGCACGACGGACGCACCCACTATCTGCGCGAATGCGATATGTTCGGCGCGGACGGAAATATCAGCACCGAGCGCAAGCAGTATTTTGCCGACGCCATACTCCAATCTATATCCGGCGGAGCGGACACGCGCGACGAGCTGAAAGCGCGCTGCTTCGAGCTTGGCATGACGGAGCGGGAGGCCGAGAGCATATTCAACTCGTGGGGTGGCACTATCCGCGCGCTCTGCGAGGTGGGTAAGATATGCGGGCGGGTCAGCCGCGAAAAAGCATATAAGCTCTGTCCGGAATTTACGCCGATGGACGAAAGCTCCGCATGGCTTGAGCTTACGCGCCGGTATTTCACACACTACGGCCCAGCGACGCTTCGGGACGCGGCCTATTTCTTCGGCGTGCCGCAGGCAAAAATAAAACAGTTCCTCCCGCTGCTCGACATTAAAGCAGCCGAGTACGGCGGCAGGAGCTATTATTACATAGAGGACGGGAGCATAGAACCGCGTGAGATGCCGGAGTGCGTATTCCTCGGCGGCTTTGACCAGCTGATGCTCGGCTACGAAAAGCGCGAGAGCCTGTACCTGCCGCAGGAGCACCTGCGCGGCATATTCAGTCTTGCGGGCATGGTCAGTCCCGCGGTACTGCTGCGCGGAACGGTGGCCGGCAAATGGAATTACAAGGGAAAAACGCTGACGGTCACGCAGTTCGGCGAGCTGTCAGAGCGGGATAAGCGAGCAATATTCGCGCAAGCTGGTATACAATGGCCGAGCGTGAGCAAAATCGTGTTCATCTGATGTAAAAAAATATAGCCATACGGAACATGCCGTGATATAATGGCTATCAATAGATAGAAACAGGGAGAAAAACATATGAAGTGTCCGTTTTGCGGTTATACAGAGAGCAAGGTCATCGATTCCCGCCCCGCGGAGGAAGGCGCTACCATACGCCGCCGCCGCGAGTGCCTGGCATGCCAGAAGCGCTTTACCACTTACGAGATAATAGAGCGTCTGCCGCTCGTCGTCGTCAAGCGCGACGGCAGCCGTCAGTCCTTCGATAAAGTGAAGCTGATAAACGGCATGGTGCGCGCCTGCGAGAAGCGCCCTGTGACGCTGTCGCAGCTTGAGAGCATAGCGGACGATATCGAGCAGGAGCTTCAGAGCGCGCTTGAGCGCGAGATAAGCACCGTCGATATCGGCGAAATGGTCATGGCACGGCTCAAGACCGTTGACGAGGTCGCGTATGTCCGCTTTGCGTCCGTGTACCGCAGCTTCAAGGACATCAACACCTTTATGGAGGAACTGAGCAAGCTGCTTACGGACAAGTGATCACATGATGCTGCCGAGGCTTATCTGCTCCATGGTGGCGATGCTGCTGAGATGATATAAAAGCTTCGAGTACGCCTGTTCGATGCCGTCGTATTCGCCGCCGGAGAGGCCTTGCAGAAGGTCATAGAACGCATCGGACGTTGCGTCTATCTCGGAGTGGCGCACGAAGATGTGCGTGTATTGCTCCGCGCCGAGCCATTTTTGCAGAGCTTTCTCGGCGTACTCCTCGGCGCGCTCTCCGCTTCCGGCTGCCAGCGCCTCCTGCGAGGCGTACAGCTCGGTGCTGATATCGTGCACGAGTTCTCCGACGTAGAAGATATTGTATATCGCGCCGCAGATGAGCGCCAGCAGGAGAAGCCCTGCCGCAAGTTCACGCTTCATTGCCACACTCCTTCGCGGCGTAGTAGATCTGACCGCTCTTGTTGAGCGTCATCAGGAACACGTCCGACGGGCTGTGCGCGCCGCGCTCGTTCAGCTGCTTTGTCAGCCAGTTCATGTCCCGCCCGAGGTGGCGGAGGTTCGTCTCCATGACGTGACCGTCGTTGATGATTATCGCGGGGTATGCGTCGCGGGACGTCTCGATGTTCAGCATGGCTGGCGTAACGGGGGACTCCGATGCGTAGAGCATCACGTTCAGCCTGCCGTCGGTTTCAAGAATACCGTATTCGATTTTGCTGATGTCGAGAACGCCCTGATTGCGCAGCTCCTGCATCAGCTCGTCGAGCGAGAAGCGGTTCTTACGCAGCTCGCGCTGTATCACCTTGCCGCGCAGGATGAGCACGCTCGGCCTGCCGAAAAACAGGCTGCGCAGGTGTACACTTTTCAGCGTCGCGCCTGCGATCAGCACCTCGCAGCAGAAGAGCGTCAGTATCGGCACGAGGCCGTTTATCAGCGGTATGCCGATATCCTGAAGAGGATGCGCGGCGAGATCGGCGATGAGCGCCGCCAGCACGAATTCCGACAGCTCCATTTCGCCGAGCTGCCTTTTCCCAAGCAGACGCATAGTTATGAGAAGAGCAAAATATATAACCAACGTGCGGACTAAAACTATTGCCATAAGTTTACACCTCGTGCAATAGCTTGCCCGTTTTTGCCGCGATGATTCAAAACGGCGGCAGGAGGGGATTAAATGAAGATAATAACCGAAGCAAAGGCCGCCGCCGACAGGCAGGCAGCCGAGGAGATCGCCGCGCTTATCAGAGAAAAGCCGGACGCCGTTCTGGCGCTCGCGGCAGGGGAATCGCCCAAGGGCGTGTATGCGGAGCTGCGCGCGATGTGCGGCAGGGGAGAACTGAGCTTTGCCGGTGTGCGTATATTTGCGCTGACGGAATACGCCGATCTTCCGCTTGAGCATCCGCAGAACTGCCGGCATATGCTGGAGGAGAGCTTGATAAGCGGTATTGACATCAAGCCTGAAAACTGCTATTTTCTTACAAGAGATAATTACGCGGAGTACGACGGCGAAATTTCCGCCTGCGGCGGGCTTGACCTTGCAGTCCTCGGCATTGGCGAGAACGTACATATCGGCTTCAACGAACCGGCCACTCCGTTTTACAGCTTCACTCATATACAAAAGCTCACCGACCGCACAAAGAGCAGCAAGGCCGAGCGCTTCGGCGGCATCGATAACGTGCCGGCCTACGGCATAACAATGGGGCTCAAGACGATAACCGAGGCTCGGAACATAATTCTGCTTGCATACGGTGAGGAGAAATCCGCTGCCGTTTATCAAATGGTGTACGGCAAGACGATGACATATCTGCCGGCGTCATTTTTACAGATACCGCTGGAGGTCACCGTGTATCTCGACACGGCCGCAGCCTCCAAGCTCTGAACAATGGAGGAAAAACATGGGCAAATATTTCGGAACAGACGGCTTCCGCGGGGAAGCGAATAAAGACCTGACCGTTGAGCACGCATTCAAGATAGGCCGCTATCTCGGCTGGTTCTACGGCAAGGATCACAAGGCAAAGGTCGTCATCGGCAAGGACACCCGACGTTCGAGCTATATGTTCGAATCGGCGCTCTGCGCGGGGCTCACCGCATCCGGAGCGGATGCGTACCTGCTGCACGTAACGACCACACCCAGCGTCTCCTATGTTGCGCGCGCGGACGATTTTGACTGCGGCATTATGATATCTGCAAGCCACAACCCCTATCACGACAACGGCATCAAGCTCCTCAACGGCGAGGGCGAGAAGATGGACGACACCGTGCTTGACGGCATCGAGGCGTATCTGGACAGCGGCGAGGAGCTGCCGTATGCGACGCTGGACGCCATCGGCCGCACTGTAGATTACGCCGCAGGCCGCAACCGCTACATCGGCTATCTCATCTCTCTGGCGACGCGCTCCTACAAGGGCAAGAAGGTCGGCCTTGACTGCGCCAACGGCAGCACATGGATGATGGCGAAGAGCGTTTTTGATGCTCTGGGCGCCGACACCTTCGTTATAAATAATCACCCCGACGGGCTGAACATCAACGTTGACTGCGGCTCCACGCATATCGAGCATCTGCAGAAATACGTTCTCGACAACGGCCTTGACGTCGGTTTTGCCTTTGACGGCGACGCGGATCGCTGCCTTGCGGTTGACGAGAAGGGCAATGTCGTCAACGGGGATCACATCCTCTATGTATGCGCAAAGTACATGCAGGAGCGCGGAATATTCGGAAACTCCAAGGTCGTGACGACCATTATGTCCAACATGGGGCTTTACAAGGCGCTCGATGCGCTCGGCATCGGCTATGAAAAGACCGCTGTCGGCGACAAGTACGTCGCAGAGAACATGCGCCAGAACGGGCACCTCATCGGCGGCGAGCAGTCCGGCCATATAATTTTCGGCCGCCTTGCCAACACAGGCGACGGCATACTCACCGCCATCAAGGTCATGGAAGCCATGTGCGAGACGAAGCAGCCGCTTTCCGTGCTCGCAAGCGGCATGAAGATGTATCCGCAGAAGCTCAAGAACGTCGTCGTGACCGACAAGGACGAGACGCTCAACTGCGAAGAGGTCAAGGCTGCTGTGAAGCAGGTAGAGGCGGAGCTTGGCGAGAACGGCCGCGTCGTCCTGCGCAAGAGCGGCACCGAGCCGTTGCTGCGCGTGATGGTCGAGGCCACGAGCGACGATCTGTGCGAGGAGAAGGTCGATTATATAATCGACGCGATGCGTAAATGCGGAAAGCTGATACGGGTGAAATGATATGTACGAGATAAAGGAACTGCTTAATCTTGACAAGACAATCGCGGCGAAGCTGTTTGAGGGCAAAACCTATCCGTGGGAGGCGCTGGATGGCATAAAGAGCTTCATTCTGGAGCTTGGCGAGACCCTGAGCGCGGACGAATATGACCATCCGGAGGAGGGCGTCTGGATAGCGAAGGACGCGAAGATATTCCCCTCGGCGTACATCGGCGCACCATGCATCATAGACCACGGCGCAGAGGTTCGTCATTGCGCGTTTATCCGCGGCAGCGCCATAGTCGGCAAAAACGCCGTCGTCGGCAACTCCACAGAGCTGAAAAACGTCGTGCTGTTTGATAACGTGCAGGTGCCGCATTATAACTATGTCGGCGACTCCATCCTCGGCTATAAGGCGCACATGGGCGCGGGCTCGATAACCAGCAACGTGAAGAGCGACAAGACGCTCGTGACAGTGCACATCCCCGATGCGCCCATTGAAACGGGACGCAAGAAGTTCGGCGCGATACTCGGCGATAACGTTGAGGTCGGCTGCAACAGCGTTCTCAATCCTGGAACGGTCGTTGGCCGCTGCTCGAATATATATCCTGTATCCTGCGTCCGCGGCGTCGTACCGGCGAACAGCATATATAAAGCGAAAGACAATATAGTCGCTAAAAAGTAAAGAAAACAGCATGGAGAACGAAGCTCCATGCTGTTTTTATATATTTTTGTTATTCCGGAAGCTTGCAGACGTCTATCCATTCAAGTGCGTTTGAATATTTGAACAGCTCGTCCAGATTCAGCTCTATCGCGCTGTTTGCGCTGCCGACGGCGGGGAACACCGTCTCAAAGCGCTTGAGGCTCACATCCAGATAAACCGGAATACCGTCGTTTATCCCGAACGGGCAAACGCCGCCGACCGGATGGCCGACCAGCTCCAGCACCTCGTCTGCCGAGAGCATCTTGGCCTTGAAGTGGAATTTATCCTTGAATTTGTGGTTGTCTATGCGTGCATCACCGGCTGCGAGAATGAGTATGCAGCCGTTTTCCGTTTTGAATGACAGCGTCTTGGCTATCCTTGCGCCGTCAACGCCGAGCGCGAGCGCGGCGAGTTCAACTGTTGCCGAGGACACGGTGAATTCCTGAACGCGATCCTCCATGCCCAATGCGCGAAAATACGCGCGTCCTTTTTCTATTGACATTTCTGTATCTCCAAATATTTTAAATGCTTATCTTCTGCCGCCGCCACCGCCGGAGAATCCTCCTCCGCCGCGACCGCTGCCTCCACCGAATCCACCGCCGAAGCCGCCACCGCGTCCTCCGCCGCCAAATCCTCCGAAACCACCGCCGCCACGGCCGCTTCCACCGCCGAAGCCACCACCGCCGCGCGGCGGCCAGTGATCGTCGTCATCCCAGCCGTGCCCGCGGGACATGTTGTTGAACAGACACAGCCACGGCAGCCATGATGAGCCGCCGCCACCGCCGCGCCGCCCGAAGGGGTTAAACAGGCAGAATATCACAAGCAGGATTATAAGCGTCCGCAGTCCGCTGCCTGAGCTTCTTCTGTACGACTGACCATTGTTATAGCCGTTGTTGTAATTATTGTTGTAGCTTCCGCCGCTGCTGTAATTATTTCCGGCCTGCTCGACCTTACTGCCGTAGTTGTTGTCATACCATGACAGCAGGGCGTTGAACAGGGAATTGACCGCGTCGTCATACTTGCCGTCGTCAAAATCTTCCCAGAAGAACTTGTCGAGCATATTGTTCACGGAGTCGCTGGAAAGCACGGAGTTCAGCCCAAGCCCGTAGGCAAGCCATGCCTTGTTTTCCTGCACCGCGAGCAGCAGGAGCATACCGTTATTGTACTCCGACGAGCCTACGCCCCAGGAGTTGAACAGCTCGTAGGCGTAGTCGTCGCAGTACATGCCGTCAAGATAATCCACCGTGACGACGACTATCTGCGCGCCATTGCACTGCTGCTCGAGCGCGCCGTTATAGTCGCATATGCGCTGCTCGGTATCCGCAGAGAGGACGTTTGCATAGTCGGCAACATAGAAGCTATCGCTTTTATCGACCACGGCGTAGGCGCTGACGCCAAGCGAAAGCATGAGGACAAGCGCCGTGAGAAATGCAAAAAATTTTTTCATTGATCAATCCTTATTAATCAGGCTCTGGCAAACAGCTCCGGCGCGTCCACACCGGCGAGCTTTGCAAGGATGGAGCCGGGGAAACGGTCGAGGTAGCTGCGCTTGAACTGCTGCACGGAATCGTTGTATCCTGCGCTGCCGATGACCTCGGAGGCGCTGCTCACCGTCGAGAAATACTGTTCGGTACCGGATGCATCCCGCTCCGAAAGCTGAACTGACGCAAGCTCCAGCTTCAGGGCTTCTATGCAGTCGAGCAGATCTCTGTACTTCGCATAGACCGCCGTATACGTGCCCGTGCGCTGGCTGAGCATATCCTTGAGGTCGGCGGAATACTGCCTGAGCGCGACGACGTCAACATCGTAGGAGGCGACGACAGAGGCCAGACCGTCCGCTGCACCGCAGATATTGTTGAGTTGATCCGAGATGGCGGGGTGCTTGTACCCGTCATAGGTCACGCCCTTATAGAAGCCGTCGCTCACACCGTCGGCCTCGCGGCCGAGCTTAACATTCGTGGACAGCAGCGTCGACGCTATCACGATGAGAACACACAGCAGCACCGCAACAGCACGGTTTTTAAAAATCTTCATAGTCCGCTCCCGATATATCAGCCGCGCATGTCAAGCAGCTTCTGCTTCAGCTCGCCCTCGATGCGGCCAAGCTCTTCCTCGGCCTGCATACGCTTTGCGCGCCCGTCGTCCTGAATCTGGCGCACCTCGTCGAGCGTGGAGATAAGCTCCTGATTGGTCTTTTTCAGAGTTTCAATATCGACTATGCCGCGCTCGGTCTCCTTGGCGATGGCGACGCTGCCCTGATGCAGCGCCTGTGCGTTCTTAGTGAGGAGCTGATTCGTCACGTCCGTCACCTCGCGCTGCGCCTTCATGGCCTGATCGGAGTGATACAGCGACAGCGCGAGCACCATCTGGCTCTTCCAGAGGGGGATAGTGTTGACGATGGAGGAGCGGATCTTCTCTGCCATCAGGCTGTCGTTATTCTGAATCATGCGTATCTGCGGGGACATCTGGATGGATATCGTGCGGGTAAGCTCAAGGTCATGTATCTTCTTCTCGAAGCGGCCTATCATGTTGGCAAAGTCGTTTGCGGCCTGCGCATCCTCGGGAAGACCGGATTCCTGCGCCTTCTGCTGATACTTCGGCAGCTCTTCATTGCGGAGCTGCTCTATCTTCAGCTTGCCCGCAATGATATACATGGTCAGTTCCTTCATGTATTCGAGATTCCTCTCATACATCTTGTCCATCATGCTGATGTCCTTCATCAGGACGACCTCATGCTTTTCAAGGGACTCAACTATCTTGTCGACGTTGACCTCTGCCTTGTCATACTGCGCCTTGAGTGACGCGATATTCTGTGTGGCCTTTTTGAACAGACCGAGGAAGCCTTTCTTCTCCTCGGGGTCAAAGTTCAGCCCCTGCAGCTCAACGACCAGATCGCCCAGCATGCCGCCGACCTCGCCCAGATCCTTCGTGCGGACGCTGTTCAGCGCGGCCTCGGAGAATTCGGAAATGTTCTTCTGCGCGTTGGAGCCGTAATTCATGACCTGCTCGGTGTTCAGAACGTCGATCTTTTCCGCAAAGGCCTTGACCGCGGCCTGCTCGGCGGGGGAGAGCTTCTCCAGCTCCGGACGTTCTATTGGGATATCCTTCTTCACTTCCTCTTCGGCCGGTGCGGCGGCCTCCGCCACGGCTTCCGCGGTAGGCTCAAGGGTAAGAGTGGGAATATAGCTTTTCTCTTCGTTCATGTTATTCTGTCCTTTCCTGATGTATATCAGATATCAAAATCCTTGCCGCCCGCGAGACCTTCTCTGGCGAGCATCTTGTTCATAACGTCTATATCTGTCTCAATGTCCAGCGCCTGATTTGCAAACAGCGAGTCGAGCAGGTTTTTGTACGCCTCTATCGCCGTGTCGAGCATTTCGGTTATGCTCTTCATTGTTTTGTCCAGATTCTCGCCCTGAATCCCCTGCGCGCTCATACGGTCGTACGCGTTCAGGAGCTTGATCGTCGTCGGGATATAGTAGCTCTGGAACTTCTTGATCTGCGGGATATCCGAGGGATCGGCGA
>ENA-OQRB01001018-OQRB01001018.1-human-gut-metagenome-genome-assembly--contig:-NODE-1018-length-17406-cov-11.042188_pt1 | contig 17406 bp, 16 predicted proteins | sample MGYA00243235_ERZ505100 | MGnify/ENA primary metagenome ERZ505100 (study PRJEB26097, sample SAMN02712145) | human gut metagenome | biome: Gut microbiome | host: Homo sapiens | place: Denmark...
TTACAGGCCTCATCACATATTTATCGGCATAACTAATTACCCGGCATTAAAAATAGATTTCGCGACGCTGCTGGTTTTGAAGAGCGTGAAGCACAGCAGCACCGTGTAGCCGATGCACGTCCACAAGGCGGTGCCGATGTCGCCGCCGGCGCTGATGCCCTGCACGAGTACCGCATAAATCGCGACGCAGACCATGATGAGGAATGCCTGAAAACCCAGCGCAAAGAGCGACCGCAGATAGTTGCTGCCCATCTGCCCCCATTCCCGATTCACCATCGTCGCCATCGGAATCGGCGCAATGGATGTGACCATGTAAATCTCAATCATACGCCCATATATGACGATGAAGATGCAGATGCTCAGCACCCACGCCAAGATGCCCATCAGCGAGGACTGAAACCACAGCCCGAACAGCGGGCCGATTTCCATTGCCATCAGCGCCTGCTCCATGTCTCCAAGCAGCGCGGCAGCATCCAGCGCGGTATCGCCGATGATGATGCCCGATGCCTGACTGACGACGTTCTGCGCAACATCGAAAACCGCCATCACGATATTCCATGTGTTGGTGACAATCAGCACTGCGGCGAAGGTTTTGAAAATCCACTTGAAGAAAAGGAAGGTGTCAAAGTCATGCAGGCTGTTGCGGTCAATGAGCATCTGAATCAGTTCCAAGCACATGATGAATGTCAGAATAATGCCTGCAATCGGTACAACGACGTTTTCCGACAGGCTGCGAATCATCTGGAAGATGCCGCCGTGCCATGCCTGCGGCGTTGTGCCGACGACCGCCGCCGCCTCGCCCACGCGGGTGTTGATGGCATCAAACAGACCAGACAGGTTGCTGATGATGCCGCTGACCAGCAGTCCTTTCAGCCATTCCGTAATTTTATCCCAGATGAAATTCAAAGGACATCCCTCCTGCGGAACCCGCTTCCGTTATCCTCCGGAAGCGGGTGAAAGATGGTGCTTTGTTCACCCGAACAGACCGGACAGCAGCGGAACAAGGGTGGTGCCAATCAGCGCCACCCCGCCGCCTGCCATCAGCTGCTTGATGCCTTGGGACTTTGCGCCGGGATTATCGTTGCCATACCCTTCCAGCAGGTTGATGACACCCCAGATGCCCAGACCCGCGCCAAGGGCAATCACAAGCGTTTGCAGTACCGTCACTGCAGACGAGAAAAATGCCATAGAAATATACCTCCATATTCATATATTGGGATTAGAAAAGGCCGCCGGATTCGGCAGCCTGCTGTTGAAGCTCCTCTGCCCATTCATCCAGAAGCGCTTCCTCTTCCTCGGACGTGCCGCTGACCTCGACTTCGACAGCGTCAAATTCTTCTTCCAGCCGCAGTTTCAGCTGATGCGACAAGTATTTTTCGATATGGAAAGCGTTCTTTGGTTGAAAATCAGACAGATATTTGTATTCGGGTGTTTGGTAATGTCGTATTTTTCGGATAAAAACGGGCGCACACCGCGCAATTGGAGGATGCACTTGCCGCCATCCATAACGGCTAATTCGTCCATCGTCATCAGCGATTTTCCGAGCTTCTGGTAGTTCAGAGAGTGCGATACCTCGCGCCCGCGGCTTTCACCGGTGTTGAATGTGTCGATTGTTTCTTTCCCAAGCAGTTCCTCCATTTCTTTCAGCGTCGTCTTTTCCTTGCCGCCCAGAAAGAGCAGCGTATCGCAGTTGCCGACAATTGTATCAGCACTGTCCTTGTAAATCGCTTTGAGCTGAGACTGCGCCTGAAGCACAATGCACGCCGAAATTTCTCGGCTTCGGATGGTCGCAATCAAGCGCTCAAAGTTCGGGATTTGCCCAATGTTGGCGAACTCATCCAGCAGGCAGCGCACATGGACAGGCAGTCTGCCGCCATACACATCATCCGCTTTTTCGCAAAGCAAGTTGAACATCTGCGAATACGCCAGACTAATCAGAAAATTGAAACTGGCATCCGTGTCGGACATGATGAGGAAGAGTGCAGTCCGCTTATCTCCCAGCGTATCAAGGTGAAGTTCGTCATAAGCCGTAATTTCCCGCAATTTCTGAATATCGAACACCGCAAGCCGTGCGCCGCAGCTCACCAGAATCGACTTGGCGGTCTTGCCAGCAGCCATCCGGTATTTGGCATATTGCCGCACTGCAAAGTGTTCCGGCTTTTCCGCTTTCAGCTTTTCAAACATCAGGTCAACAGGATTTCGGTATTCCTCGTCCTCCTCGCGAACTTCCATGCTGTTCAGCATGTCAATCAGCGTCGTAAAATTCTGCGCTGCGGGCGGCAGTTCATAGTGGATGTAGCCAATCAGCGCCATATAGAGCAGCGTTTCCGCCTTGACCCAGAAGTCGTCGCCGCCTTTGCCCTCTCCCTTTGTGTTTGCTATGAGCGCCGTCACCAGCTTCAAAATGTCTTTTTCGCTTCGGATATACGCAAACGGGTTGTAGTGCATGGACTTTTGGAAACTGATAACATTGAAAACCCGCACGTCATATCCGGCAGCAGCAAGCATCTTTCCGCACTCCGTAATCAGCGTCCCCTTGGGGTCAGTAATCACAAGAGAGCACCCCTTCGTTTTGGTACACTGCATGATGTTCGGCTTGATGCAAAAGCGTGTTTTGCCGCTGCCGGAACCGCCGATGACCAGTACGTTCTTGTTCCGTGCGTTTTTGGGATTCGCCGGGCGGCTGCTCATGGTCAGGCGCTCCGTCTGGGTCAGGATGATGTTGTTCCACGGGTCAGCGTCCATGAACGGCGCAATGTCGTTTGGCTTTCCCCAGCGGGCAGCGCCGTATTCTTCGCCGTGCCGATACTTCTTGGCATTCCTGCGTTTTGCATGTACCAGCAGGCACAGTGCGCATCCGCACAGAAACCCAATCAGCAGGTCAAGGGGCACAAAGCCGGACAGTCCGTTTCGGAACGCCATTGCCACGCCATCCCGCAGGTGCAGGAATTTCGCGGAAAAATCCGTCCCGGCTGACAGCCGCCATGCTTCACTCAGCTTCGCCGCGGCAAGTCCAATAACCCCGTAGGGCAGATGCAGCAGCAGGCTTTTTTTCCATGCGTCGGCGTTCATCTTTCCCTCCCTTTCTGCCTGCTGCGCTCCTTCTGTTTGCTGGGGGATGCCGTATCCAGCTGCGGCTGAACATTCCGCTGCTCCTTCCGCTTCGCCAGAAAATCCATTGCATACGCGCGCATGGCCTGATCAATGGCAGCACGGTCGCGTGCTTTGAAGAACACCAGATAGCGCGTTTTTCCGCTGTCGGAAGTGCCTTTATGAATGGCATAATCCACCCCATATTGGCGGGCGTATCGTTCAAACGCCTTCACCTCCTGCCGGTCAGCCAGTGCAGTCTGCTCAACGCCCTGATTCTGCCCGATGAGCTGCTTCACGCTCTGCCTGCCCTGCGGTTTCGCTTGATAATGCTCCTTGGCTTTATTCCAGCCGAGTTTCAGCGCTTTCGCGAACGCCGTCGCCAATGTCCTTTCAGTGAATTTGCTGGTATTGATGATGAGGGAGAGCGTTTTGTTTTCGATTTCTTCCTGCATTGGAAGCCTCCGTCATGAAAAAGTGCAGCGCGCCGCCCAAGGCGGGACTTCCAAGCGGCGCAGGAACAGCTTTTGATGATACACCATTCGCTTACGCCTTTCGCCGTCTGCGCATCAGCAGCATGGTGCCGCTCGCCAGCATCAGGGCAATGCCGATGAACATCACCCCCGATGCCGCCAGCTGCACGCCGGTCTGAATCGTCGTGTAGTTGACCCACTGCGGCATTTCTTCGGGAATCTTGTAGTGCTCGTCAATGACCAGCTTCCGGACATCGCCGCTCAGGGTGTATCCTTTCAGCGTTTCTGTTTCCTGCAAATAATAAGTGCCGGGCTGCAAGTGCTCGGCGCGGACAATGCCGTTCTCATCGGATTCCAGCGTTTGCAGGAGATTGCCGTCCGCATCCCGCAGGGCAAATTTCACGCCTTGCAGCGGTTTGCCATCAGCATCGACTTTGATGAACGCATAAGAATCAGGAATGTTTACCAGCAGCACCGGCGCTGTTCCCGACCAGCTGTCATCCACTTGGAAGCGATAGTCCGCCATGCGGCTGTAACCGCTGGGGGCAGCCGCTTCATGGACAGTCCACACGCCATAATCAAATGCTGTAAAGGCAAACGCACCGTTTTCGTCGCTGACAGCCGTTTCTGCCACAGCGCCCGTTTCCGCGTTGATGAGCTTAAAGAGAATGCCTGCCATCGGCGTTCCGGCTGTATCCACCTTGATAAACTGGATTTTCTTCTGCTGATTCACCATCGTCGCTATCGGTTCTTCCGCATTCGTCCAGTTCGGCGTTACCGTCACCGAAATTGCGCTGCGGTTCAGCAGATACCCATCCGGCGCGGACGTTTCACAAATGGTGTACTGCCCCTGCGGAACGAAGCGGAAGCGCACCAGCCCGTCTGCATCCGAAACAGCCGATGCCGTTTCGCATCCATCCGCATCCAGCAGCACGAACTGCGCCCCTGACAGTGCCTTTCCATCCGCCTCGGTCTTTTGAAGCAGAATTTCGGCGGGATGGTTGATTGAAGAAACCGTAGCGGAAACAATCGGCGTTTCCTGATCCGACGCCTGAATTTCTACGGTGTACGTCGTCAAATCCAGCACATACCCGGACGGAGCGCTGATTTCCTTGACCGTGTATTTTCCCAGCGGCAGCAGCGGACTTTTCTCCACGCCTTCGCCGCTGGTGGTCATCGTGGCGACCAGCTCGCCGCATGAATACCACTGTGTGCCGTCTTGCCCGACAATGTCCTCCGCCGCCCGAATTTCAAATACCGCGCCTTTCAAATACCCTTGTTCACCCGTCGTCTGCATCTGCCCGGTCTTTTCCAGCAGAATCTGCCCCTTGATAGGCGTATTGCGGATGCTGACGTTCTGAATGGGTACGTCCTCCGCCAGCGATGCCATCGGCAGACAGAAGAGCAGCAATGCCGCCAGCAGCATGGGCAGGATGTTTCGTTTTGTGTTCATGGATGCCTCCCGTTTTTCTTGTCAGTCAGCATTGCCGGGAATCGAAACGGTAACGACACAGCCGCTGTCCAGATACCCGTCCGGCACGGTGGTTTCGCGGATTTCGTAGATGCCCCACGTCAGCACAGGCGTGACTGCCACCCCTTCCGCATCCGTGGTGATGACCGCCACAACCTCGCCGCACCCTTCCTTGCCATGCGAAGGCAAGCCGCTCACGCGGATGACCGTAAAGACTGCGCCAGCCAGACTTCCGCCCGTTTCCGCGTCCGTCTTAACAATGCGAACCTGCCCCTGCATGGGGATATTCGTCACGCTGCGCTCCACGGTTTCGTCCATGACGACGGTCACTTTTTCGCTCCACAGGCTGTTCACATAGCCGACGGGCGCTTCATGCTCCTTGACCATGTAGTCGCCGACCAGCAGACTTTCGGACATTGCCACGCCGTCGTCGTTCGTCAGCATGGTGGACACCAAGTCGCCCGTGCTGCCGTCCTCATTCAAGGCGTAGATGTCGAAGCGAACGCCCGCAATGGGATGACCGTCCAGTGCATCCGTTTTGATGACCCGAATCCAGCCGGGCGCATCCTCATTGACCACCGTCGTCAGAATCTGCACAGGGTTCTGATAAGTGCCGTCAATCGTCACCTGCCATTCGCCGGTGGATGGATGATAGCCGTAAGGCGCTTGAATTTCCCGGATGGTATAAGTGCCGTACCCCAGTTTCGAGAAGGTCAGATAACCACTGTCATCGGAAGTCTGCTGCTGCACGAGCGTGTTGTTGGCATCGTAAATGCCGAACACAGCGCCGGGCAGCGGCTCGCCGTTCTCCTTGACCTTTTTCAGCTGAATCTTGTTGATTTCATCCCGGATTTCGGTTTCCCCGATGATTTTTCCTTCGCTTGTTACCGTGAAGGTTTTTACCGCCACATTCAGCGCATACCCCTCCGGCGCATAGGTTTCCTTGAACGTATACGATCCGGGAACAAGCGGAATATCCGGCAGCTGACCATTTTCATCCGTATACGCGCGGTAAATGGTGCTGCCCTGCGCATCGTACACTTCAATCAGCGCACCGGGCAGCGGTTCCTTGCCGGTAATGTCCCGCTTGGTAATCGTCACCGGCGTATAAATCAGGCGGTTCAGGATAGGCGCATCCAGCGTGATTGCGATTGCTTCTTCCGCTGCATCCATGTTTTCGGGTGTCAGCAGCACCGGGTACTGCTCGGTATTCAGCAGCCAGCCATCCGGCGCGGACAGTTCTTTGACATAATACGCACCATGCGGATACATGCCGGAGAAGGTCAAATTGCCCTTGGCATCCGTGATGCCAGTCGCCATCAGCGTATGGGCAGGCAGCTTCTGGCTGTCGCCGTAGGCAATCACCCCTGCATTGAACAAGCCGAACACGCAGCCTTCGCCGGGAACTGTCTCGATGGACGAGCGAATCATGCCGTCCGCCGTTTCATCCACTCGAATTGCTTCCTGCTGTTTGTGCAGCGTCACCCGAATCGGCAGATAGGTGTTGACCGCGGACACTTTCACTTCCACCACTGCCGTCTGCTTGCCTGCCGCCGTCAGCGTGAAGGGATACGGGGTATCATCCAGCAGATAGCCGTCCGGGGCGGAAACTTCCTGCAAGCAGTAGCTGCCCAGCGGCAGCAGTTTTGAGTTCACCGCGCCGTCTGCACTGGTGGTCAGTGTTTCCACCAGCTCTCCCTGCTTGTAGAAAACTGTCCCTTCCTTGCCGACAACATCCGCTGCGGCGCGGAGTTCAAACACAGCGCCCGTCAAATACCCCTGCTGATAAACAGGCTTCATAACGGTGTTGCCCCATTCGTCCTGCTCGTCCGTAAAGCGCACCAGCTGCAAGCCGGTCTTTTCCAGCGCCACGCTGCCGCGCACGGGCGTGTTGGTTACATTCACCGTGATGGTTTCCGCCGCTGCTGCCGGAACAGACAGGCTCATCACCAGCAGCACCAGCGCAAGCACCCAGTGCATCCATTGCTTCATCTGCTTCATTTTTCTTCCTCCTGTTATTTGATTTGAACGATGGTCACAAAGTCCGTATCCACATAGCCTTCAAGCGCATTGGTTTCCGCAATTCGATATTCTCCCCACGGAAGCGCTTCGGTCTGTGCGATGCCATCCGCATTCGTCGTAATTGTTGCGACAACCTTGCCAATGTTGGAAGCATTGTCCGATGCAGGCGCGGTCAATCTCGTCACCGTGAACGTGACACCGGGCAGCGGTTTTCCCGTCATGCTGTCCATCTTGATGACCCGGATGATACCCATCATGCGCTCGTTGATGAACATGCACGCCGTGTCTGCCCCCGCCGTCACCATGATTTCCTGCGCCGAGGCAACCGACAGCCGATACCCCTGCGGCGCGGTTTTCTCGCGAACCTGATAGCGTCCCGGTGCAATCCCGGAAAAAACGGCACGCCCCTGCGCATCCGTCACTGCTTCTGCCAGCACCGCGCCGGATTCATCCAGCAGCTCAAACACCGCGCCTTGCAGCAAAATGCCGTCCATGGACTGCTTGGTCACAAACACCGTGCCATACAGCAGTTCAAACGTGACAACGGCGGATTGCAGCGGGTATGGCGTTCCCTCTATCGGGACGAGCACTTTCTGGATGGAGGCGCTGGGGATTCCGACCAGAAAGCCTGCTTCTTCCGCGCTGGACGCGATTGATTCCATGTAAACGGAGAAGCTGCTTTTGTCCGACAAAATCCGGATGGTATCGCCGCTCTTGACATAGTAGTACGCTTCATCCGAACCGCCGCTGTTCCCCGTGATACTGCCCGCTGCCTTGGAAATCCGAATCAAATCCGCATCCGTCGTCAGCGTAACCGTACCGATATAGCCGCCGTCTGACGCTTGGATGCGCTGACCGCTGACGGTGATTTTCCCGGTGATTTTTGCGTGTGCAATCGCGTTTTTCGCCAGCCAGCGGGCATAGGTCAAGTACACTTCCGGGGCGCCGCCGGAGAAGGCGTAGAAATTATCCATGTCCCAATAACTGCGGACGTACTGCGCGCCTTCCAGCTGCTTAATCACCTCGCGAATAGCAAACTGACCCGCGACACGGCTCCACACTTCGTTGTTTGCATCACTGCGATCCAGCACCATAAACGGGTAGGTGTGCCGAAGCACCCAGCCGATGGCGTGCATGGTCTGCGCCTTGAATCGCACCCCGTTCACGCCGCCGCCTTCTGCGGTGTTTACGAACGCCTCCATATCCAGCAGCGCATACGGGCCGGTTTCTGTTTTGTTCGCGCCCGACCCTTCGCCGGGGCCGGAAAGCGTATGTTCAAGGCAGTACACGGGGAAGTTTTCCAGATAGTGCGGTGTCGCATAAATCGTGCCGTGCGATGCTGATTTCGCCAGCTGGGGATATGCCGCGTCCCTGCCGGAACTTCCTTGCAGCCCCGACTGTCCCGCCTGAAAACTGCCGATTTTGCCGTGAATGTTCTTCAGGCTGAATCCGTCCGTTTCTGCGGTGTACGTTTGCATTTCCCGGAGCAGACGCAGCATTTCTTTGGAATACGCGAAATCCGTCACCGTGCAGGCATCCGCATCCGTTTCGCCGGTTTCCGCTGCCATTACCCACACTGTTTCGTCAGCCGTCCACTTCATCTTGCCGCTGGGGAAAGAATCGCCGTACAGGAAGCGCACCTGATACCATGCCGTCCCCGAAGCATCTTCCGCAACGGACACCACCTGCACCGCTGCTGCATTGACGAAATTGCCCTGATACTCGCTGGAAAAATACGCTTCGGACGCATCATCATCCACCGCAGAAAAGACGCGCGTGTCCGTACTGACGCTGATAAAATCGCCGAGACTTACAGGTGGCACCGTTTCGTCGATTTCTTCCGCGCTGCTAATTTCCGGATGTACCGAAGCATCCGGCGGTTCTGCGGCATCCGGCTGCTCCGAATCACCGCTTTCATCCGCTTCGGGCAGATTCGATTCTTGGTGCGGCGCGTCCTGCGAAGGTGCATCCGCGGGCGTTTCTTCTTCATCGGATGCTTCTTCCGGGCGGCTGCCATTGACCACGAACAATCGCTTTTGACCGAAGGTAGTCATTCCGTCGCAGGATGGCACGTCGGCGATGCCCGACACATCCGCATCCGTCAAATAGCGGGTATCCAGCGACGCTGCCGGTACAAAGCCGCAGATGGTCTGCTGCTCCGCATCCAGAAACCAGACCTGCACGGCTTGATGACCGCTGAAAAACGCCGTCGCCAGCAGAATGGACGCATCATCAGCCGCGGCATAAACAATGCGCTCCTGCGATTCTGCGCTGGCGTACACGCTGACTGCCCGCACCGTCCGGACGTAGACATACCCATGTTCTTCAATCGCCGCCTGCAAAGGATGACGGTTGTCCGACGAACTTTCTTCCTCCGAATTGGGGAGCATTTCGTCATGGGGCGGCTCATCCGGCACATCGGATGCGGATTCGTCAGGCGCTTCCTCCACGGGTGGAAGCGTCGGTTCTTCTGCTGGAAGCACAATGACTTCCGTTTCTGTGATGTCCGAGGGCGTGGCTACTTCTTCTGCTGCCGCACAGAGCGGAATGCAGGTCAGCACCAATGCCGCAGACAGCACCAATGATGCAAATCGTTTCAAATTGGATTTCAATTTCATTTGCTTCTCCTTCTTATACTATTTTCGGATGAAAATGAGCCAAGATGCGCCGCGAATTTTTCACGCTGTCTAACGCGAATGAAACGCAGCGTAGCAGCGCTACGCTAAGTGGAATAAGCGGACGACAGCGGGGAAAAGGCGCAAGCAGATGGCTCAGGTGAATCCGAAAATAGTATTATTCTTGAACCGCCAGCACAATCAGACGGCCGCTTGCCCCGCCAGCGCTGCGGTCGCAGGTTATCAGGGTCAGAATGTGGTCATCCGCACCAACTGCCGCGCCTGAATCATACATTGCCTTGGCTCGTGCGCGGTCTACATACGCTTGAAACGCCTGTCCGCTGGCAAAATCAGCCGTCGCTGCATCCCAGTCACCAACCTGCATGTTGACGACGGCGAAAATCCGATAGGTGCGTTCGCCGTAAATCGTGTCCAGCTGAATGATGCTGTGCGCGGCGCAGTAGCCCGAATCCTTGTATTGCACAAGGCTGCTGAACATCGCGTCGCTATGGCTCAGGTGATGCCCGTAGATGGCAATGTTCCTGCTCGGTGTCTGATAATCCGCCGACGGCAGCGAGAACAGGCATCCCAGCTTGCTGTTTTCGCCGCTGAACAGGTGCGTCAGGTAGTAGTCTGTCCTGTTCGACCGCACAACCGGATAATCCACCGGCGTACCCGAAATGGTGAGCCATGCGGCAAAATCCGGATTCTGCGCAATGCATGCTTCTACATCGACACTGCGGGGATTTGCTGTCCGCTCTGCCTGTGCTGGCGCGGCAGTGTCGGAAGCAGCCGGGCGTACGGAGGGCGGCGCGGCAGCGGGCACAGCGGTTTTCTCTGCCTGCGGCACTTCCAGCAGCAGAGGCAGCACGGTCTGCACGGCGGCTGCCGCGGGGGATGGCGCATCCTCCACCAGTCCCGAAGCCTGTTGAGGGGGCTTAACCTCTGCGGACATGCGCGTGTATACACGGTCATCTTCTTCGACCTCCTTTATCTGCCCGAAAATTGGGCAAAGAAAAATCATGCTTCCGAACAGAAACATGACAATCAGCAGAATATCCACTTTTCGTTTCATGCGTCTTTATCGCTCCTGCGACATTTGCCGCTTCCGCATCCAGTAATCCAGCAGCTTGAAAATTACCTTTTCCATCTGCTCCGTCGTGTAGGAACGTGGAAAATACTTGGTCAGCTTTTCCTGCGGCAGCACGACAGACCCCTTGACAGGAATCGTCTGCTTGTTCTCCGTCATGATTTCCATGATGCCCTGTTCCGACAGCGTACCCTGTTTGCTTTCGCGCTTCATGCGCTGGGCTTGCGAAAGGGACGGTGTCTGCTGCGTGTTTTCCAAGGCGGTATCCAGCCACTGCTGTTCTTCCGGCTTCAAGTACGAAAGTTCCACGGCAGGGGTAAAGGCGAGTTTGCCCGCGTCCACCTTATCAATGAGCGGCGGTTCAAGGTTGTTCAGGCGCAAAATACGTTGGATTTGCCTTCCGCTTTCGCCGGTATCCTGCCCAATCAAATCCGCCGCTTCCAACTTCCCGACAAGTTGTCGGGAAGTTAAGTCACGCCGTTCGCCCTGATGCTTTATGGCTTCCAGCTTCATTTGATACGCCTTTGCACGTTCGCTGGGCAGAATGTTCTCGCGCTGCAAATTGCTGTCCACCATGATGATGACAGCTTCATCATCGTCCAAATCACGGACAATGGCGGGAATCTCGTTCAGCCCCGCCAGCTCACAGGCGCGCTTCCGCCGATGCCCGGACACAATTTCATACCCGCCATCCGCCATCGGCCGGGCGATAATCGGCACCAGCACCCCATATTCCTTCACGCTCTCCACCGTTTCCATCATCCGGTCATCGTCCAGTACGCGGAATGGATGATCTTTGAAGGGGTGCAGTTTGCTTAGCGCAAGGCGCTGAATCTGCTCCTGCTGGCGTGAGGCTTCCGTGGAGAAAATGTCATCGTAGGAGGTCAAACTTGGCTTTCTGCCGCTGCTTTTCAAGCTGAAGCACCTCCTTCGTGAGCGCACGATACGCCTGCGCCACCTTGCCGCCGGGGTCGTACTCGAAAATACTCTTCCCGGTCAAGCTCGCTTCTGCCACGCGGACGGAATGCGGAATCGCCATCTCGAACACCTTGATTTTGCCGCCGTAAGTCTCCCGAATCAGCGTCGTGATTTCCTTGGCGTTGTTCGTGCGCCCATCCACCATCGTCATGAGGATGCCGTCGATTTCCAGCTTGGGATTCATTTGCCGACGTACCTTTGCAATGGTTTGCAGTAGCTGCTCAAGCCCCTTGGCGGACAGGTAATGCGCCTGCACCGGGATGATTACACGGTCTGCTGCCGCCAGCGCATTGATGGTCAGCATCCCCAACGACGGCATACAGTCGATGATGATGCAGTCGTAGTCCTGCCGATTGCGGGCAAGCACCTGCTTCAAGATGGTTTCGCGGCTCATTGCATTCACCAGCGACACCTCCGTTCCTGCCAGCGCGATATTAGCGGGCAGCAGGTCAATTCCCTCCGGATGATGCAGTATGCCTTCGCCCGGCGCAATCGGGATGTCGTTCATGACCTTGGTCATCAGGTCTGCGATTGTGGGCGCAAGCTGATCCGGCTGCTGATTGCCGAGGCTGATGGTCATGCTGGCCTGCGGGTCAGTGTCCACCAGCAGCACCTTTTTTCCTTCCCGTGCCATCGCTGCACCTATGTTGATGCAGCTGGTCGTTTTCGCTACCCCTCCTTTCTGATTTACAGTCGCAAGCACCGTGGGATTCATCCACTTCCTCCTTCCTGCACTCGTTCATCCGTGGCAGCAGAACTTCCCTGCCCTCCACTGCTGTTTGATGGTGGGTTCAGCCTGTAAATATTTCACACATCCTGTTCTGGAAAATAGAAAGGCATCGACAGATTGCTCCATCAATGCCTTCGTCTCTTTCGACACTACTATTATAGCACAGGTTTCGTTGCTAAAGCGTGCTAATTTGTCTTGTTCGCTGCTAATTTGTCCTGTTTTGTGCTGCGCGATGCTATTTCATGCTATTTGCTGCTATCTTGCGCGATTGCCGCCCGTGTTGTCCCCTATTCAGTTGCTTGCACTTAGCAGCATTTCCAGTTCATCAAGCGCCTGAGTGTGCAAATGATACACGCGCGACCGGCTTAATCCGATTCTTTCAGCAATTTTCTCAAAATTCATATGAGAAAGATAATAGTTCAAGAGGATGATCCGGTGCGCCTGATTATCCATGCTGTTTACGACAGCTGTGATTTCTTCAACGGCATCCCGATACTCCTGTGTCAATTTTTCCAACTCTCTGCGTGCTTCCGTGAGACGAATAATCGCATTCTCATTCGCACCCACGTTGCGCGCATGGGCGGTAAATTCGCTTCCCCAAGATGCCGTAACTCGCTGCGTAAGGCTTTTGTAGAGTTCTATCTGCGAGAGAAGGGCATCTATTCTCTGTTCAACTGCTTCTGCCCTTTTCAAAAATGCAACTGCTTTCCTCATGCAATTTCACGCTCCAATCTTTTCAGCAGCTGGATACCATCTATGTCAGTAAGCAATACAAAACGACCGGACTGAAAAAAGATTCGCAGTTCATCAAGCCTCTGCTTGTACTGCATGATGCGGTATGTGAGATAGTCCCTTTCTTCTGCTGTCAGCTTTGTCTCGCTGCGGAACTTTTGCCGAAGTTCGTACTGCATCCGACCGCAGCTGCGGAAATCCTTGACTGCCTGAACAATCACTGCACTCGCAAACGCTTTCCACGGTTCCTTTTCTCCATAAACATAATGGGAACAATTTCTTCTCTGATTCATCCCAGCACCTCCGCCAGATATTCCTTTATTTATTTTCGCATTGTTCTTTGCGTTTTTTCTGCTGCTTTTTGCTCAACATACTCAGTAACAGCTCGAAACAGCAGCATCATCAAGGGATGATTATTCCATTTTGCAGCTTTTTCACTGGTGTCCTTTACCATTGAAAGCCACCATTCTTCGGCATCTTGTGCCTGATTCTCCGGCGGATCACAATGCGCTGCATACAGGCGGAACGCATCGCGGAAAATCTCCCATTCATCATCGTTCACTTTGCCATGCATGTTCTCACCGCCATTCCATAGGAAGTTCGCCTTGATTGACCCGCGTGAAACCTTCCATCAGCATCTGCTCAATCTTTTCAGACCATGCGTGCTGCGGCGGAAGTCCCTTCACATCCGACATAGTTCTGCTTCGGCGGTCAAAATAGAGTTTTATCATCTCATCCACAACGCCAAGGTCACGGTTTTTCATGATTTCCACCACATTTCCCACATCCGGCTGAATCTCAAGTTTGGGATATACCGAGCGATAGCGCATCATAAAATCAGCATTGACCCGATGAACCATAAACACATTGTCGGCTGCATTTGTAAGGTCGGCTGTTCCGCTGATGTCGCCTTTGCGCAGAAATGCTTCTGTTTTCCGCGGATGACAGATAAAATGAACGTGAATTTTCAACGTCTTTGCCATTGTGGAGAGCCGCTTGGCAATTCGGGATTGCATCTCATATTTGTCCACATTGCCAAGCTGAATATCCAGTGCCATCAGATTATCGACAATCGCCACCGAAGCACCGTTCTGCTGAACCCAATCGTAAATTGTGCTGATAACGATTTCCCAATCAGTGCCGAAGTCATTGTCGTAGATGGCAAACTTGCCTGTCAGCATAGCATCCAGCTTCGCCTCAATGCCGGGCTTCAGGCAGAAATGATTGGGATTCAGCGGATCAGGCATTACATAGTCTGGGCCCGCTGCTTGAAGCAGTAGCCATTCTCGTATCCGTGATGCCGTCATTTCTCCTGAAAACAGCGCGACTTTATATCCCTGCGATACAGCTGCCAGACCAATCTGACTGACAAGCGTTGACTTGCCCGAAGCATTGCCCCCGCTCCAAATGGACATTTCGCCTGCATTGAATCCCCCTATCTTTGCGTCAAGCGAACTGAGCCGTGACCGAATCACCACAATTTTGCTGCGGTCTACGTTCGGAATCTCTGCAAAGTCCAGCATCCGTGCCTTCGCCTTGCCAAGCAGTGGAGAATTTTCCGCCGTGCTGACTTTTGCTGTCGGCACAGCAGGCGTTACTGCATAAGGGCTGCTGCTGTAAGCTGCCGGGTCTACCTTCTGCCGGAACTCATGCCAATGGTATCCGGCGCAGCTGTTATGGAAGCAGTGGAATCCGAAACCGCCTTGATGGTACGCAAACACGGCGACATCTCCGTGCTGATGCGAATCGTCAAACGGGCAGTGTGCTAATTGGTACTTTGTACCGCTGCTGATGGCTACTTTTTTCTCCACCTCCACGCCATGTGCGGAAAGAAAATGCTCAATGTCCCAAGTGCTTTCTTTGCCGGAACGCCGAGCTTCTGTCGGTATCGCCGCTTGATGCAGTTCCGCTGCAATATTCTTGACCAGCGCAATGGGTGTTTCTCGAATCTGCTCCGGATAGCGGATGATGCAGCTCTGTCGGTGCGGACGTTCCGGCGTATGGGCTCCTTTCGCTGCAATTGTTCCATACAGCTTGGTAATTCTTGATGGGTTATACACCGCCGTATCAATTTTTGCCTCGTCTGTGCTGAACCACATGTCCAGCACAGAGAGAAAATCCGCAACCACTTGCCGGTCATCCGTGCTGATATGCACCTTAAAAAGCAGATGATAGCCATTGCCGCTGTCTGCAACAATTGGCTCGCTGAATCCCGTTGCCATCAGCCTCTTCATTGTCTTTCCAGCAACAGCGTGTGCTGCTTCCTTTTCTTCTGCCGATGCACTGACACCGCTTGGGCGGACTGGGTCTGCATCAATCAAAATCCACTGAAAACCTATGATGTCATTGTCAGACGTTGTTTCCTTCGGACGTTCTACCAGACGTTCATGCTGAGCACGCGCATAGCAGGCACTTTTGACGGGGTTCAGCGACTGGTAAAACGTTCGATTCGGATACTTTGCCAATTCAGCAGCAATGCGCGGACTGTCCGCACGAAAATAACCGCTGACAATAGGCTTAGGGTCTATACTCCTGATTTCAATGATTGCATCCGGTTCATGCAGCAAGGACAGCCACTTTACTGCGAGTTCCACTGTTCTTGATTCTCCTTTTGCGCTTTTTGTAGATTCGCCTCTCTCCACGGCTCGCGCTGAATCCATTTGCTAATGCCGGGGATATACTGCCCGCCATCTTTCGTCCACGCGATAGAACTTTTTGCTGCTTCAAGCGCTGTCATGATTATTTCAAGCGTCGCACCATGCCGCAGCGCCTGTTGATATACGCGAAAGGCCTCATCCCAGTCATTTCTGCGATTAGCCGGATAAGCAAACCACAGCTTTTCAAACTCATCCGGATAATGAGATAGTGTACCTATCGTATTACTATTATTATATTGCTGCTGGGTGTGCTGATTTTCAAGCCGCCTGCGATGTGCAAATGCTGAAAAATGCGCATTTGCACCGTTTTCCGCTCTTTCTTTCGTACCGCATATGGACTTGTTTTCAGCACACGGCGTGCTTATTTCAGTACCGTCTGCGTACTGATTTTCGGGACAGAGTAGCCTTATTTTCATACCGCCAGCGGTCTGATTTTCAAGCCAGTTCGATACGGTAACGATAGAACCGTCCCGCGCTGTTTGTATCTGAACATAGCCCATTTGAACCAGCGCAGCCATCTTCCTCGTCAGCTTATCACGAGACCAGCCCAGTTCAAGCGCTGTCTTTCTGTATGAGAAGAGCAGTTGTCCCGGCATAAGCTGTTTCCCGCAGATTTCAGCTTTCTGACGGCAGGCACAATTCATACAGTAGTAATACAGTTTGAAAACACTATCATCCTGCCACACAAGACTATTTTGAGAAATGCAGATAGACTGTCTATTCTTTTCGGCTGCTTCTGCCACATAAGTCACCTCCTGTTATTGGAAACGCGCTGGCTGTTCCCGGCAAACCAACATTTTCCCCCATTGCTTCCAACCCAAAGCTGCATCAGCCTTCTCCCGCTTTCATCATGTTGCCGCAGCACGGGCAGAGGCAGAAAGCGCTGCTTCTCATGATTCCAGTCATACTGGATGTTATTTCCTAATAAAAGTTAATGCCGGACATGCTGATTCCCCCTTCTTGCTGAAAGAGACTTTTATCCCTCTCACCATAACTGGTAAAAAAAATCGGTTTTTTTACGCGATTTCAAGAATTTCTGCAAAAAAAATTTTCACGCTGACGAACAGAAGTGAAATGCAGCGCTACGCGCAAGCAGATGATGCGTCGAAACCGGAAATAATGCCACATCAAAAATCGCAGAATGTACTCCGATGTTCTCTTATATACTTCAGCATTTGATGCAGGCGATAACGTTCCTTGTTGATGAGTTTGTCCCATTCCTTCTGCAGCTCCGGATTCAGATATACTTTCTTCCCTGCAATCCAAACATAACGTCCTTGTGACATTGCAATTTTTCCTCCATTCCTTTGTCTCGAATGGAGAAAATCGCAAAAGAAGTGTATACTGAACAGTGCCGCCTACCATCATGAATTTCTCCATTCATTTGGTTGGCAGCAGCCATTGCCTCGGCTGATGCTGATATGCGCCGTATCCTTCAGCATACTATTTTCAAATGAGAATGCGCCTGATGCGCCGCGAATTTTTTCTTCTGCCTAACGCGAATGAAACGCAGCGTAGCAGCGCTACGCTAAGTGGAATGAGCGGACG
>ENA-OQRB01001061-OQRB01001061.1-human-gut-metagenome-genome-assembly--contig:-NODE-1061-length-17065-cov-13.990535_pt1 | contig 17065 bp, 14 predicted proteins | sample MGYA00243235_ERZ505100 | MGnify/ENA primary metagenome ERZ505100 (study PRJEB26097, sample SAMN02712145) | human gut metagenome | biome: Gut microbiome | host: Homo sapiens | place: Denmark...
GGTTAGCTCAGCTGGTAGAGCACATGCTTGACGTGCATGGGGTCATAGGTTCGAGCCCTATACCGCGCACCAACGAAAAAAAGCCTTGTAGCCTTAGTGCTGCAAGGCTTTTGTCGTTTATGACGAGAAAATAATGGGATTCATTGAAATTCAAATGCTCAAAATAGAAGAAAAGTTGCAAAAGCAGCTCCGCGCGATTTTGATGCGCGGAGCTGCTTTTGATTATACGATTATTATTTCACATTGGTGCGGCACATGAGGTAGTCGAGGGATACTTCGTAAACATTAGCAAGTCTCACCAATGCTTCAAGATTCGGTTCGTTTTTTCCAATCTCATAGCCAGATAACGTGACTATGTTGATTCCGGTTTTGTCTGCTACCTCTTTTTGCATCAGCCCGCGCTCCTTGCGGATTTGTTGCAGCCGATCGGCGACGGCTTTCTTTCTCGCGGCGCGCTGTTCCTTGTAGTTTGCGACAGTAGCGGCTTCGTTCTTGATAAGTTCCCCAAGTTGGTGTAGCTTCTCACGGTCTGACAGGCTATCGTCCATGCCGAACTTCAATGCATTTTTTGCTGCTTCTTCTGCTGTAGTAGATTTTTTGAAATACTGTTCGGCCTTGTTTTCCTGCTCGTTCATGGCTGTTTCTCCCTCATTATTTTTACTCATTGTATACTATTCGTTTTGGATAGTCAATGAAGAATACTATCTGTTTTAGATATTAAAGGAGTTATCTGTTTCAGAGAATTCCTTTATTTTTTCGCATTTGACAATATCTGAATCGGATAGTACAATGATATCTGAAACAGATACCCAAATAAAAAAGAGCGTTAAGGAGGCAAATTATGGAACTGACTATCAACGGAAAGAAGGCTATCGATGTTTTTGAGGGTGATTTGCAATTCTTTTGTGAACTCCTCGATGAATCAGGCTATAGCGTTAAGCACGATGACAAATATGAGCTTTTGTGGGAAGACTTGCGTACCTCGTTGAATGTTATTGCGGACGAAAGAAAATGTTCTGGTCTCATCCTGTATGCCTTGGTTGATTAGTAGCGTTGCTTCGCTGCGCGTGCAGGACCCGCCCAAACGTTTGAATTCAGTGAGCAGCGCGTAAGCGCTGTTCGCTGAATTCAGACGTGCGCAGGGGGAAAGCTTAGTCTTCCGTTGAGCTGCGCACCATGCGCGGGGGGTGCAGCCCCCCGCCGCAGGCACCAAGTTTTTCGCTATTCTCATCTCTGCCGTTGCAGTTGCGGGTGCTGGACGTCGCAGCGTCTTACTTGACTAAGTATCACTTTTCACTCACGTCGGAGGGCAGCAGTTGGAACACTTATTTCACCCGTACTAATAGGTGAAATAAGTGGTATTTTTACCATTTGGGAGGAACACCATTTGGAATATTACAGATTCAAAGAGAAGAACGGATGCGCGTATACGATTGACTGGTTTACGCTTGAATTCCATTTGCTGCTTTCTCTTGCGCAGTGGGAAGAGCTGGAAGAAGCTGTCAAGAGTTTAGGTGAAAAGTCTAAAGATTACTCATCTAAGTCCGGAACGAAACTGAAAGGAAAATATCATCATTACCGCGCCTATCAAATTGGCGGGCTACACGTTCAATTTTATGAAGATGCGCCGTTCTTCGATTTGAATTTCAATCCCAATACAGTGCATCTTGCTAACGACGATACAGCGGTAAAATGCTTGCAGTGGTTATTGTCTTATTTGCGCGCTTCTGTTGCGCTTTACAATGTCCGTATCCGCAGAGTTGATTATACTTTTGATGTTCCTTGCGAATATGACAGCCTTTATGTTTATTCCCGCAAAAATGAATCGCATTACAAAAGCACCCGCTATTATGGCGATGCAAAATGCACGGGGCGGCTGCGCGTCTATGATAAGACGTTGGAGCGGTTGCAGAAAGCAAAAATAGAGCTTGATAAGCAAATAACGCGCTGCGAATGGATACAGCGCAATGAAAAGCCTTTTACTTATGACAGTATTGGCATTATGGATTTCTCTGCTCTTTCGGGGGCTGTGTCGCTTCTTTCTCTTGTTCCCCCTGAGAACCTTAATGAAGCAATGCGCAGATTGAATCCTAAGACCCGCAAAAAGGTGAAGGAGAATTGCTTCAAGCCGTTAGATATCGATACTTCGCTTTTTGAGCGGCTTATGGACGAGTACACAGAAGAATATGCTCTTGCCGATCTGCGGCTTGTAGCGCTCCAAAATAGGGCTGATAGTGCCTTTGTTTGGAGTGACGGTCAAGACTTCGATGAAGATGTTCCGGAAGAAGATTTGATTCTTTCTGATGAAGATATGGAGACCGAATGACGTTAGGACAATGGATACCGCAGTATTTGCGGTCTTATAAATTGAATACCATACGGCCAGATTCATATTACACGCTTGAGCTTGTAGTTAGCAAGATACCCGATTCCCTGCGGGCAATGGAGCTTTGCGACATTAAGCCGATGCACTTGCAGGAGTTTGTCAATGCGTTTGGCTGCACCGCTTCAAAATCATACATGGACAAAATGCACGTCATGCTCAACGGTCTGTTTACTGCTGCGGTGGATAATGAGCTGTGCGAAAAGAATCCTGCTGCACGGCTCAAGTATCCGCGAATCAAAGAGCAGCCCCGTGAGACGTTCACCAAAGAAGAGGTACAAAAGATTCTGGCCTTTGCGATGGTCTATGACAAGCAGCGTATCGGCGTTGCTGTTATGACGCTGCTGCTTACTGGTCTGCGTCGTGGTGAACTGCTGGGACTGAAAGAGACGGATATCACGGACAACACGTTGAGCGTCAACCGTGCCGTATATCTTGAAAATCACAAGGCGCGTGTAATTGAGCATGAAGCAAAAACCGAAAGCAGCTTGCGCACAGTGCCGCTGCTCCCTGAGCTTTCCTATCGGCTGCACCATCTGCCGCACAAAGGCGAGTTTCTTTTCAGTACGAAAAGCGGTACACTGTTGCACCCTCGGAACTTTACCCGCGACTATGATGCGTTCTTTGTGCAGCTACGGGAAGCTGAACCATCCGTGCGCCGTCTTTCCCCGCACTGCTGCCGCCATACCTTTGCCACCCTGACAAGGGAATCCGGTGCAGATATTCGTGTCGTACAGGAGCTTTTGGGGCATACGGACATTAAGACAACGGCGCGATACTCACACGCCTATCTGAATGAAATGGACGCTGCCGTCAAAAAACTGCATGATGCAATTTTGTTGCAAAAGTAGTAGTTTCTCTCTTGACCCTCCCGCTTGACGTGCATGGGGTCACAGGTTCGAGTCCTGTACCGCGCACCAGAAAAAACCTTGAAGCTTCAGTGGCTTCAAGGTTTTTTATTGCCCTGAGGTGCCATTTACCCTTTATCGTACCCTTTATAAATTGAGAACATTTGTAATGAAGCCTTCCATATGCATTCCTCCCATCTGTGAATTGCAACCGGAATCCATCTTTTTCTCATTGCCGATTCAATCTATTGGGTGACACGAACTCTATAACTGCCGTGTACGCGGGCAAAAGGTGATGGATATTTACCGCGAACATACCGTTGCGGTAGGGAGCTGATTGTGGTATGATTCATCAAAAAGGCACAGGCCCGGCCTGTTTTCCCGCGTCCTGCGGCACAGGATAATAGGGAAGCGGAAACGGCGGGCGGGACCTTGAAAATTGACAAAACAGAAAGGATCACTTGACGATGAAACCCAAATTTGACGGCTACGCGGCGCAGTACGACGCCTGGTTTATGGAAAACGAAAACGTGTTCCAGAGCGAATTCCGCCTGTTTGAAAAGGCAATCGGCGATATTTCGGGCAAGCGCGTGCTCTCCGTCGGCTGCGGCAGCGGCCTGTTCGAGAGTATGATCGACTGCAAGAACATCGAGGGCGTTGAGCCCTCGCGCGACATGGGCGCGATCGCGCAGAAGCGCGGTATCAACGTCATCGCCTTCGGCGCGATCGAGGAGGTCGAGCTTGAGGAGAACGCCTACGACATCATCTATTTGAACGGCAGCTCCAGCTATATGGAGGACCTGACGCGCGCGTTCGACGTGTGCAAAAAGGCGCTCAAGCCGAACGGCAGGTTCATTTCGCTGGATGTGCCCAAGGAGAGCGCGTTCGGCTTCATGTACCTTCTCGCCAAGGCTGTTGGCACGTTCGACCACCCGTCCCTGCGCGGTGTCATGCCCAAGCTGCCGTATCCGCTCGAGCTGTGCTGCGCGGGCGTGTGGCACTCGACCGAGGAAAAGGTCGACGCGCTCAAATCGCTCGGCTTCCACGATTTTGACTTCTACCAGACGCTCTTGAAGAACCCCATGTACACCAACGAGAGCGTGGAGGACGTCGTCCCCGGCTATCAGAGCGGCGGCTACGTCGCGCTCATCGCCCACAAATGAGCGGGGAGAACAGAGTGAAGCTCTCCGAGAGGATCTACGAGCGGGCAAAGGCGCTCTGGCCGCGGTATCTGACCCATCCGTTTGTGACGGAGATGGCGGACGGCACGCTGCCGAGAGAGAAGTTCCGCTACTATATGGTGCAGGATTATCTGTACCTGCGGGATTACGTGAAAATTTTTGCGGCGATCCTTCAGAAAACCGACGACTTCGAGCAGATCCGCTTTTTGAGCGGGGAGATGGCGAACACGATCAACGAGACGTTCCGCACGCATCTTCCGTACATGAAGCGCCTCGGCGTCACGGAGGAGGAGATCGCCGATGCGCGCCCGCACATCGACAACAGCGCCTACAGCCATTACATGCTCTGCGAGGCGCAGGCGGGGGATGTGCTGACGGGGCTCGTGACGCTTTTGAACTGCTCGTGGAGCTATGCGTATATTGCCGAGCAGATGGTGGAGCGCTGCCCAAGCGCCCTGCACGATGAGAACTACGGCGCGTGGTTCGCGGGCTACGTTTCCGAGGAGTACCGGCAGACGAATCAGGCCTTGATCGACCGAATCGACGCGCTCGCCGAAGTGATCGACGAAAAGAAGGCGCAGCGGCTCTGCGAGATCTTCGAAAATTGCTGCCTTTTTGACCTGCGCTTCTGGGACATGGTCTACACGATGGGCGAGAACTGAACAGGAAAGAAAAGCCGGAGCAGCCTGAGCTGCTCCGGCTTTTTCATTGAAAAGAAAGGAAATTCACGGCTCCACGTTGGCGTGCTCCATCAGGTCGATGAGTACGCGGATGCCCTGCAAATACGAGCGGACGAGAAGACGCTCGTTCGTGCCGTGCACGCCGGAGGCGGCCTCCGCGGGCTCGGTCATAAACGGGCTGCACCGCAGGCACGTGTCGCAGATCTCCTCATAGCGGTGCGCGTCCGTCGCGCCCGCGGTCATCGACGGGATGAACACGACGTCCGGGAAGTAGCGCTGCATGCTCTCGACGACCCTGCGATAGCCGTAGCCGTCGCGCTTTGCGATGGCGGAGGGGTCGTTCGCTTGCAAAAAGCGCATCTCGACGCCTTTGTCCTGTACGGCCTCACGGCAGTGGGCCATGACGCTCTCGACCGTGTCTCCGTCCGCCAAGCGGAAGTTGATGACCGCGGTCATGTCCTGCGGCATCACATTGCACGCGGCGCTGCCGCCGTGGATCATCGTGGGCGCGATGGTGGTGGTGACAAACGGAAAGAGGTCGGGCGAGCCCATGCAGCAGGCCGCGATGGCGTCCGCGTTGCCCGCAACATCCTGCACAAGAGTCTTGAGCGGCTCCTCGGTGATGTAGGGAGCGAGGGTTTCAAACGCGCCGGTCATGGCGCTGTTGAGGTGCACGGAAAACGGCGCGCGCGTGATGTCGGCGATCGCGCCGGAGAGACGAGCGAGCGACGTGCCGCCGAACGGACGGCTCGAATGCCCGCCGATGCTGTGGACAGAGAGCTCCAAGTCGGCGTAGCCCTTTTCCATCAGCTGTACGCTGCCGATGGCCGTCTCCGGCGCGCCGAAGGCCGTGCCGGGCTCAATTTTGCAGCCGCCCTCGTCAAGAACGAATTCGAGCGTCACGCCCTGCGCCTTCAAATGCTCGGCGATGGCGAGCGCGCCTAAGTTGATGGTCTCCTCGTCGTCGCCGAAGGCGAGATACGCCGTGCGGGCAAAGGACTTGCCGTGGGCGAGCAGATATTCCGCGGCCTCCAGCACGCCGAAGACCTGCTCTTTGATGTCGAGCGTGCCGCGCCCCCAGATGTAGCCGTCCGCGATGTCGCCGGAAAAGGCGGGATGCGTCCAGTCCTGCTCTGTGCCCTCAACAACGGGAACGACGTCCTGATGCGACATGTAGAGGCAGGGGCGCAGAGAAGCGTCGCTGCCGGGGATGGTGATGAGCACGGCGTGGTGGCCGATGCGCTCAAACGTGCCCACGCGCATGATGTTGGGGTAGCTTGCCTTGATGTGCGCGTGCAGCTTGTCGAACTCCGTGTAGTCCGTCCGACTGTGGTCAAAGTAGTTGATGGTCTTGCACCGGATGGCGGCGGACAGGCGCGCAGCCGCGCCCTCGCCGTCCAAGTCGGGATAATTGCCCTCCAGGGCAAAAAAATCGGTCACTTTTTTCTGTATCATGCCATTTTATCCTCCAGATAGCGGCTGAGAAACTCACGCGTGCGCGGCTCCTTGGGGTTACCGAAGACCTCCTTGGGCGAGCCCTGCTCTAAGATAACCCCCTGATCCATGAAGACGACGCGGTCGCTCACTTCCTTGGCAAACGCCATCTCGTGCGTGACGACGACCATCGTCATGCCCTGCTGGGCGAGGTTTTTCATGACGTCCAGCACCTCGCCGACGATCTCGGGGTCGAGCGCGGAGGTCGGCTCGTCGAAGAGCATGATCTCCGGCTCCATGCACAGCGCACGCGCGATGGCGACGCGCTGCTTCTGCCCGCCGGAGAGGCGGCGGGAGTCGGCGTGGATGAAGTCGGCAAGGCCGACGGTCGTTAAGTGCTTGATGGCCGTGGCCTCGGCCTGCGTCTTGGGGATGTGCTTGACGTCCATGGGAGCGAGAGTGCAGTTGTCAAGCACGGACTTGTTGTTGAAGAGGTTGAAGCCCTGGAACACCATGCCGATCTTCTGGCGCAGGGCGTTCAGGTTGACCTTTAAGTCCATTAAATCCTGCCCGTCGAACCAGATGTGGCCCGAGTCAGCTTCTTCCAGTAAGTTGATGCAGCGCAGCAGCGTCGATTTGCCGGAGCCGGATGCGCCGATGATGCACACGACCTCTCCGCGGTTGACCTCAAGGTCAATGCCCTTGAGCACGTGCAGGTCGCCGAAGGACTTTTCGAGCTGTTCGATTTTGATGATGGGATCGTTCGTCATAGCGCCCTCCTGTCAGTTCGAGCTGGGAAGCCCCAGATCGACGGTTTGGTTGCCCTGGTGCCGCTTGGTGTTGTCCGGCGCGGTCATCTTTCCCGTGATGGCCTTGAGCAGGAGCGAAGAAAGATACGTCAGGAACAGGTAAACGATGGCGGCGATGAGGTAGCACTCGGTACCTTTATAATAAATACCGGCGACCGAGCGGGTCATGAACATCAGATCGGACACGCCGACGACGCAGAGAACGGACGAATCCTTGATGTTGATGATGAATTCGTTGCCGATGGCGGGAAGCGAGTTCTTGATGGCCTGCGGGAAGACGACCTTGCGCATGGCCTGCCAGTGCGTCATGCCGAGCGAGCGCGCGGCCTCCATCTGGCCCGCGTCCACGGCGAGAATGCCGCCGCGCAGCACCTCGGCAAGATATGCCGTCGAGTTGAGCGAGATCGTGACAAGACCCGCTAAGAAGAGCGGCCAGACGCGGTTGATGTCCGAAACGCTCATGCCCGTGCGCTTGAAAAGGCCGAACACCGCGTTATAGAGGATGAGCGACTGCACCATCATCGGCGTGCCGCGGATGACGAAGATATAGAAGCGGGAGAATTTGTTGGCAACAATCTTGAGGAACTTCACAAAGTCGTTGTCGCGCTTGTCGGGCTCCTGAATGCGGAGGAAGACCATGAGAAGCGCCAGCACGAACGCGATCGCCGTGCCGAAGAGCGCGAGGCGCACCGTGTACGAAATGCCGATGGCGAAGAGCGAGCGCTGGTTGTACGCCATGTAGGCCATGGTGGAGAGCGTGTCGGTCGGGTTGCTGTCGGCATGGATGGCGGTGTTGATGATGTAGGCGAGCTTTAAGATGAAGCGGTCGAGCACCAGCAGCGCGCAGGCCGCGGCGTCGAGATACGAGAGGTAGCGGCTGACGCGCACGATGAGGGGGCGCTTCATGATGGTGGAGCTGTAATTGTTCCAATAGGCCCACTTGACGAGCAGCGCCATGGCGCTCACGCCGAGGAAGGACCAGCAGATCACCGCGAGCGCCGTGCCGAACACAGACTGCGCGGGGATGAAGCTGTACGGGCTGGGGGCGGAGTAGAACATGCCGAGGCCCAGCAGGGCGATGAGGCTGCCGCCTAAATAAACGTAACGGTGATCCCGGGTGATGAAGTTCTTCCGGGGCGCGGTGGATGCTGCCATGGTGTTTCCTCCTTTATGGTGCGAAGCGCCTGATTTTTCTTTGAGTGCTTCGCGTACCCGCCGCCGCGGTTCAAGCGGCGGCGGTGCGTGGGCGATTACTGCGGCTGGCCGTCGACGGCTGCCTGCCACATGGCGGCGCGGGCGTCATCGTCGATGCCGGAGAGGATGGTGTTGATCTGATCAAGGAGTTCATTGTCGCTCTTGCGCAGACCCACGCAGGAGCCCTTGGCCGGCAGCGTGAAGCCGCTGCCCTCATCGAAGGTGACCAGGCGGAAGTTCGGGTTGGAAGCGAGGTAGCCCTGCGCGTTCTCAACGTTGATGACGATGGCGTCGCAGGTGCCCTGCTGCAGGCGGGAGATCATGTCGGGCACGCTGCCGACGGGGCTTAAGTGGTCGACGCCTTCGATCTGCTCGATGACATCGTCAAGCGCCGTGCCCTGCTGGCCGAGGACGGCCGCGCCGGAGAAGTCCTGAACGGAGGTGGCATTTAAGTACGGGGAATCGGCGAGCACCATCAGGCCGTAGGTGGTCTCACGGTAGGGCTCGGAGAAGTTGATGGATTCGCGGCGCTCGGCGGTGTCCATCATACCGGCGATGATGGCGTCGATCTGGCCCTGATTGAGCGCGTCGATCAGGCCGTCCCAGCTGAGCTTGACAATGACGAGCTCCTTGCCGAGACCGTCTGCGATGGCCTTGGCGATCTGCACGTCATAGCCTTCGGCATACGCGCCGGCGACGTTTTCAACGGGGACGTTCGAGTCCGTCGCTTCGCTTTCCTGCCAGTTGTTGGGAGCGTAAGCGCACTCCATGCCGACGCGAAATTCGTTGCTTTCGTTTGTGGTGTCCTGCTGCTCCTGCTGCTGATCGCTGCTGGAATCGTCGGCGGCCTGACTGCCGCAGGCGGTGAGTGCGAAGAGCATGATGGCCGCCAGCAGGAGGGCGGTAAAGGTTCTGAGCTTCATGGTGGTGGTTTCCTTTCTTGTGATGAGTTTGATTTTTTCAAAAACAGGGGAGTCCTGCTTTCTACGCCTTCAGCGCACTCCCGATGCAGACAAAAAACAAAGCCGTAAATGCTTTGTGAAGCATTTACGGCTGCAACTGTACTGCAATCCGGCAAACCGGTCATCACCTTGGGGGGGGGATAAACAGCTTGCCGACCTCGATAGCGCTCCACATACGTGACAGTCCGGCGGATGTTCTCCGACGAACCAGCGGCAAACGGCACAGGAACCGTTTCCACTTCGGCGGCATCCCCTTTCGCGCGCTCCGGCTTCCTGTGCCGGTGCGAACGCGCTACTTTTGTCAGCCGCGCCTCTATCTTCCCGACCTCGCGATCGGGCGTTTGAAATTGTTGGCGTTACCATACTCCCATGCTGGGAAAATGTCAATCCCTAATTTTCCACTTCTCCAAATTTTGAGAATCTTTTTACACGGAAGAATGGGTTCTTGTGAAATATTACCACAGCTTTCCTGCATGAATATCGGATATGACACAGCGGAATGCAAAGAAGGGGCCGGAGCATGATACCCCAGCCCGCTGAAAATTCATCTCAAAACTCGGTGACGACATCGTACCCGCTGCCCGTCCAGATGGCGGGACGCGTTTCCAGCGTGTGCAGCGCGGTGACAAAATCGGGCAGCGTTGTGACCGTTTCGGGCAGCCATGTCACGTATTTTCCCACCTGCTCCGGCACGTGCGCGTCGCTCGCGCCGATGGCCTTGAGCCCCAGCTCGCGGCAGAAGCGCAGTGCCGTCCGGTTCTCCTCAAGCGGCGTGCTGCCGTTGAGGACCTCCACGCCGTCAAGACCGTGCACGTCGCGCAGGTGCTCGCGCAGCCCGCGATTGTTGTTGCGGAAGGGGTGGCAGGAGACGCAGAAGCCGTCCTTTTCGCGCACCAGGTCGATAAAGTCCTGTGCGCTGACGCGCTGGTCGGGGATGCCGTCGATCCCCCAGGCGGTGATATCGCCCCAGAGCGAGAAAAATTCCACGCCGACGAAGATGGGGTAGCCGATCTCGCGGGAATAGGCCTCCGCGCGCTCGCGCAGACCCATGCTGTCGTGGTCCGTGATGCAGATCGCGTCCAGCCCCTTTTGCCTGGCGATGGAGACGATCTCTTCCAGATGGAGAAAGCTGTCGGTCGAGTAGGTGCATTCGTGCAGGTGCATATCAACAAGCATGGCGATGTTACCCCTTTTCTCCGTGGCGGATGACCTTCAGCACGCTGCCGTCATCCTTCCACACAATGTCGTTGAGGCCCAGAAATGACGCGATATAGTCGTTTGCGGGATGGCGGAAGACCTCTTCCGCCGAGCCGAGCTGCAAGAGCTCGCCCTCGCTCATCACGGCGATGGAGTCAGCCAGGATGAGCGCCTCCTCCTGATCGTGTGTGACGAAGACCATCGTGATGCCGAGCTCGCGCTGCAGGCGCTTGAGCTCGCCGCGCATCCGCACGCGCAGCGCCGCGTCGAGGTTCGAGAGCGGCTCGTCAAGCAGGCAGAGTTTCGGTTCGACGATGAGCGCGCGGGCAAGCGCCACGCGCTGCTGCTGACCGCCCGAGAGCTCGCCGATGCGCGCGTTCTCGCGCTCGGCAAGGCCGACGAGACTCAGGTACCGGCGGCCCTTTTCCTTTGCCTCCGTGCGGGAATAGCCGCGGAATTTGAGTCCGTAGGTCACGTTTTGCAGCACACTCATGTGCGGAAACAGACCGTAGGACTGGAAGACAGTCGAAACCGGCCGCCGCTCAGGCGGGAGCGCGGTGATATCCTGCCCGTCGAGGAGCACTCTGCCGCCGTCGGGCTTGAGAAAGCCGCCGATCATGTTGAGCGTGGTCGTCTTGCCGCAGCCCGACGAGCCGAGAATGCACAAAAGTCCGCCCTCTTCCAGGCCGAGGGAGAGGTCATGCACGGCGTATTTGCCGTCAAACTGCTTGCTCAAGCGGTCAAGTTCGAGATACACGGCGATTTTCTCCTTTCCGGGTGATGAGGAAGGCAAGGCCTTCGACAAGAAGGACGATGACGGTGATGACGCTTGCGATCAGCGAGGCGAGGGCGTAATCGCCCTGATATACCGCGTCGAAGAGCTTGAAGACGGCCAGCTGACGCTTGGCGTCGATGAGAAAGATGATGGAGCCCGCCGTCGTCATGCTGCTCGTGAAGTTATAGACAAAGCAGCTCAAGAACGCGGGCCGCAGTGCGGGAAAGACCACATCGCGCAGCACAGCGAGCCGCCCCGCGCCAAGGTCGCGCGCCGAGCGCTCCTGCACTTCGGGTAGGAGCGCGAGCGACGCGGTGCAGATCTTCGTGGAGGTCGGCAGCTGCTTGAAGAGCATGTTGGCCAGCACGATAAGGGCTGTGCCCGTCAGCTTGAGTGGCGCGTGGTTGAACGCGAGAATGTAGCCGATGCCAAAGCACGTGCCCGGCAGCATATAGGGCAGCGTCGCAAGGCAGTCGAAAAGGCTGCGGCCAAGGATGCGTCGGCGGTCCATGTAATAGGCGAAGAGCATCGCAAAAACCGTGCCGGCGATGGAGACGATGAGCGCGTATTCAACGCTTCGCAGCATCGTCGACGAGCCGATGCGCCAGAGCTGGTCCCAGTATTGCAGCGTAAAGGAGTAGACACCTTTCGTGCTCTTCAAAAAGCCCGAGAGGAACACACAGCCGTATTGCAGCACGATCATTACGAAGAAAACGGTGCTCAGCGCGATCATGCCCCAGCCCATCGCGCCGCAGCGCGGTAACGAAAGACCGAGCTCCGTCTGAGTGGTGCGGCTGGCGTCGGTCAGCCTGTCCGAGCGGCGCATCAGTGCGCGGTAGACGAAAAAGAACACAATGGACGGGATGAGCAGGAACATGTTCATTGCCGAGGACTTTTCAAGGTCGGAATAGCCCACGACCTGCAGATAGATATCTGCGGCCAGCGTGCTGAAGCGCCCGCCGATGATGATGGGCGTGCCGAAGTCCGCGAGCGAGCGGACGAACGAGAGCAGCAGGCACACGAGCGTCGCGGGCCGAATGAGCGGCAGGACAATATCGCGCAGGATGGCGCCGCCCGATGCGCCGAGGTCGCGCGCCGAGCGAAGGCTGCCCTCGTCCAGCTTTTCGAGGATGCCGGAGAGGAACATCGCGCTGAGCGGCACGAACGAGATCGACTGCATCAGGATGACGCCCCAGCGATTGTAGGGGTTCAGGCTCAGGTGCAGCAGGCGGTAGGTGATCCATCCGCGCCGTCCGTAGAGCTGGATATAGGCGAGCGACGAGACGAACGGCGGCGACACCATGGCGACGAGCATGATGACCATGCAGAGCGTCTTCTTCCACCCGCGCGCCGTGGCGCATACGAGCGCCGCTGAGAGCGAGAGGATAGTGGACAACACTGCCGTAAAAACACCGACAAATACGCTGTTGCGCAGGCTCTCGCCGTATTGGCGCAGAACAGTGCCAAACATCGCAAAGCTCACGCCGCCGTCCGCGCCGCGCAGGCTCCGCAGCGCGATGCACGCGATGGGCCAGAGAATGAACAGCAGCACGCTCCCGAGTAGGACAAGTAAGATCAGCTTGTCAGCCGCGTTTTCACATAGGGAAAAAAGGACATCGCGAGATGCCCTTTTTTCTGTGTTTTTTTGGATAGCGCCGGCGGACTTCATTTATTCCGCGGCGGCCTTGTCGCCCATCAGGGGCTCAAAGCGCTCGAGGATCTCGGCGCGCTGGGAACCGAACAGGGACAGGTCCTCCGTCATGAGAAGGGTGGGATCATAGGACAGCTCAATGCCTTCGATGGAGGGCTTGATGACCTTGATGCCGTTCTTCTGCTCGATCTCGGCGAGCTGACGGAGATGATCGTCGCTGCTGAAGAGCCACTCGACGAAGTACTTGGCGGCGTCAACGTTTTCAGCGTTCTTGAACACGGCCACACCCTCGGGGACCCAGGGCATCCCGTCAGAGGGGTAAACGATGGTCAGGTCGTTCTCCTCGGCGGCCTGCTCGATGCTGGCGTCGATGTAGGAGATGCCAACAGCGAACTCACCGGAAGAGACCTTGTTCTTCGGGTCGGATCCGCGCTTGCCGTAGTAGGCAATGTTGTTGTTCAGAGCCTCGAAGTAGTCCCAGCCCTGATCGCCCTTGGCCTGCAGCAGCGCGTTGACCACGGCGTAGTTGGTGCCGGAGACGGCGGGGTTGGACATGACGATCTCGCCCTCATACTGGCTGTCAGTCAGGTCATCCCAGCTCTCGGGAGCGGTCAGACCCAGCTCCTCCATGAGAGAGTTGTTGAGCAGGAAGCCGACAATGGTGATGCCCTTGGAATACCAGTAACCCTCGGTATCCTTGTACTCGTCGCCGAGCTCGGCGGCCGCGTCAAAGGTGACGGGCTCAAGCAGGCCGTCGTCCTTGGCACTCATGAACGCGTCGATGCCGCCGCCGAACCACAGGTCAGCGGACGGGGTGCCGCCCTCGGCGCGGAGCTTGGAGAGCACCTCGCCGGAGGACATGGACAGGCATTCGACCTCCACGCCGGTGTCGGCGGTGAATGCGTCGAACAGAGGACCGTAGACGTCGCCGGTGGCGACGACCTTCATCGTGCCGGAGAGCTCGGGAGCGGTGTCCTGAGGCTCGTCGGGCGTCTGCGCGTCATCAGTCTTCGAGCCGCAGGCGACCAGAGAGAGCACCATCACGACGCAAAGCAGCAGAGAAAACAGCTTTTTCATAATTAACCTCTTTTCCAAATTTGCTAAAGAAATCCCCGCCGCTGCGGTAACAGTGGCGAGGATTATATTTTAGATAGAATAACGCAAAAAGTAAAATCGAAATTTGCACACGACTAAGGCGATTTCATCGAAAAAAACAATTATTTGGCAAACTGCGGATCAAGGACGGACAGCGCGTATGCCGCGTAGAGCGCCGCGCCGAGGGGGAGCGTTTCCTCGTCGATGTCGAAATCGCCGCGGTGGTTGGAGATGCAGGTGTGCGGCTTTTTGGGGTTTGCCGTGCCGAGGTAGGCGTAAGCGCCCTTCGTTTGCAGCAGATACTCGGCGAAATCGTCCCCGCTGAGCGACAGCGCGCGGTTTGCCGTCGTGGGGATGCCGAGCGCGTCGGCGACGCGCTCGACCTCCCCGCACACACCGGCGTCGTTCGTGAGCGGCGTGGCGAAGTCGTCCCATTCGACCTCTGCCGTGCCGCCGTAAAGGGCGGAGATGTGTGCGGCCGCGGCGTTGATCGTTTCGCGAAGGTGCGCGCGGCTCTCGGGCGAGAACATGCGCGTCGTGCCCTCGAGCACGGCGGTCTCGGCCACGGCGTTGTAGGCCGTGCCGGCGTTCAGCTTGCCCACGCCGATGAGCACCGGCTCGACCGGCGAGGTCATGCGCGTGACGATGGACTGGAGCGCGACGACGAGCTCGCTTGCGATATAGAGCGCGTCCACGCCGAGCTGCGGCGTGGAGACGTGCGCGCTTTTGCCGTGGATGCGGATGATAAAGTGGTCGACGCCCGCGTTGTTGGCCCCCGGCTTGACGCCGACGGTCCCCGTGGGAAGGTCGGACGCCGTGTGCAGCCCGAAGACGCGCTGTGCGCCATCCAGCATGCCCGCGGCGATGAGCGGCCTTGCGCCCTGACCGATCTCCTCGGCGGGCTGGAAGAGGAAGCGCACCTCGCCACCAAAGTCCGCGCGGTGTGCGCTCAAAACCTTTGCCGCGCCGAGAAGACACGTCGTGTGCGCGTCGTGGCCGCAGGCGTGCATCTTGCCCGGCGTTTGCGAGCGGTAGGGCACGTCGTTCGTCTCCTGAATGGGTAAGGCGTCGATATCCGCGCGCAGCACGACAAGGCCGCTTCCATTGCCGTTGCCGGTCAAATGGCCGACAACGGCGGTCTCGCCGACGCGCTCGTGCGGGATGCCGCACCTGTCAAGCTCGCGCTCGATGCGCGCGGCAGTGTGGTATTCGTGCAGGCCGAGCTCGGGATCGCGGTGGAATTCCCGCCGCAGTGCGATGAGCTCGTCGCAAAGCTGCCGGCACTCTTCTCTCAGGGCGTTCATGGCGAATTTCCTTTCTTAACCCTTGGCAGGGATCTTTTCGCGCAGGGATTCGAGGCGGTTCAGCGCGTCGGTGAGCGTTTCGTCCTTCTTGGCGAAGTGCAGGCGGATGAGGTGGTTGACCGGCTCGCGGAAGAAGCTCGAGCCCGGCACCGCGCCCACGCCGACCTTGCTTGCAAGGTCCTCGCAGAATTGAAGATCGCTCTCGTAGCCGAACTCCGAGATGTCGAGCATCACGTAGTAAGCGCCCTCGGGGTCATTGTGGACGATCTTGAGGTCGTCAAGGCCCTTTAAGAACAGGTCCTTTTTGTGCGTGTACTCGGCCTGCAGCGCGTCGTAGTAGTCCTGACCGAAGTTGAGACCGGGGATGATGGCCTCCTGTAGGGGCGCCGCCGCGCCGACGGTGAGGAAGTCGTGGACCTTCTTCGCGCGGTCGATGATCTCCGGCGGGGCGATGATGTAGCCAAGGCGCCAGCCGGTGATGGAATAGGTCTTGGAAAGCGACGAGCAGGACAGCGTGCGCTCCCACATGTCGGGCAGCGTCGCAAAATAGGTGTGCTGGTGCGGGGCGTAAATGATGTGTTCGTAGACCTCGTCGGTGATGACGTAGACGTCATATTTCTTGGCAAGACCCGCGATGATCTCAAGCTCCTCGCGCGTGAAGACCTTGCCGCAGGGGTTCGAGGGGTTGCACAGCACGAGCGCCTTGGGGTGCTGGCGGAACGCGTCCTCGAGCACTTCGGGGTCAAACGTGAACGACGGCGGCGTGAGCGGCACATAGATGGGCACCGCGCCGGAGAGGATCGTGTCGGCACTGTAATTTTCGTAGAACGGGGAGAAGATGACGACCTTGTCGCCGGGATTGGCGACGGTCATCATTGCGGCCATCATGGCCTCGGTGCTGCCGCAGGTGACGACGATCTCGCCGTTGGGGTCGATGTCGTGGCCCATGAAGTGGGACTGCTTCTTCGCCAGCGCCTCGCGGAAGTCCTGCGCGCCCCAGGTGATGGAGTATTGATGATAGTCCTCGTAGGCGACCTGAGAGAGGCGGTCGAGGATGGGCTTGGGCGGGTCGAAGTCGGGGAAGCCCTGGGAAAGATTCACCGCGCCGTACTGGTTGGAGATACGGGTCATGCGGCGGATGACGGAATCGGTAAAGCTCGCGGTGCGGTCAGAAAGTGCCTGCATTATTGTTTCCTCCTGTGAGATAAGATTTTCCGTTGTTCAAGATATGCTGCGGGTCGAGCGCCGTTTTGATGGCGTTCATGGCCTGTAAATTTTCCTTCGCCGTCTGGCGCAGGAAGTAGGGACGCTTCGATAGCCCGATGCCGTGCTCGCCGGAGGCGACGCCGCCGAGGCGATAGGCTTCGGCATAGGCCCTGTCCATGTTTTCGTGCAGCTCGCGCTGCCACGTTTCTTCATCCCGCTCGCCGCGCACGACGCACAGGTGCACATTGCCGTCGCCCGCATGGCCGAAGCTGACCATCTGCATGCCGCTCTGGGCTTCCAAGTCGTTGATGAAGCGGATGAAGTCCGCCGTGCGGCTGATGGGCAC